>Ga0209671_1005967_pt1 | contig 12417 bp, 7 predicted proteins | sample WorMetHERISLAND2_2_FD_187401 | JGI IMG/M metagenome (GOLD analysis project Ga0209671, IMG submission 187401) | Marine gutless worms symbiont microbial communities from Max Planck institute for Marine Microbiology, Germany - Olavius geniculatus... | ecosystem: Host-associated > Annelida >...
AACAGATGCTAACCCGAACCCTAATCCGAACCGTAGCTGTGCCTGTAATATTAATCGGTGCTTATGTCTGCAGCACGTATCATGAGTCATACTCCCTTACGCAAAACAGTAGCGCCCCCGTGTGAATGCATTTGCATTATTGCCATATGTTTTTGTTCTGACTGTAACTGTTGGAATAGCGTCTGTCAGCATAGTGCCTGCCTGTGCTCTATACTAGGGCCTGTTGATTACAACTGCTCAGTGCTCATGCTTGCAGCATGTACAGTGACGTCATGCAACCGGGCATAGCAAGACCTGACAGTCAGTTTCTGTGGTAAGAAATGGCTTGTTTGTGCTGCTGAGCTGTTATGACAAATAGTCACTGAGTCACTAGTTTAGCATGGAATTGTTAGCATGGAATTGTCAACTGTTTGTATGCAGAGCTGCTGAATTCAGCTCCTCTGCTGTTGCCCGGTCGTCACTGGCTGAACAGTGGTCTGATGCTCGGTAACGTGGGAGCGATGGGTGCGTACATGATGTCAAACGATGCTACGCTTGGAATGAGCATGCTTGGTACAACCACGGCACTGTCGTCTATCATGGGTGTCACATTGACCGTTGCTATTGGAGGTTTGCCTAAACTTCTACCGAATAATGAATAGTCCAGCTGGCTTTGTGTTTCTTGGCTTGAAACATACAATTCTTTGTGTGTCTGGTGGTTAGCATTGCTAGTATTTCATGAAAATCTTGGTCGTCATTTTTTGAATATCACGGAGACGAGTTGATGCAGTTCTAGCAGTTTGCTAGCGTGTCACATATTAACCATGCTGTAATATTGTGATTGCTTAGTTTCATCGATTGACATTTCTTTTGTGCCCTAGCAAAAGTGTCACAAAGCCTTTCATTGTATGAGTGCAGGTCATTAAAAGGCATCTTTACATCATTCAGGTGTTACTTAAAAACAAGAATGTTGATAAGATATTGGTCGTGCTTTATACATTTTTAAAATTTTATATGGTTACTTTCACATTGTGTTGAAACAAACTGTGGAGTGTGGAAACAGATATTCAGAATATGTTGTCCTGAAAACAGGTATATTAGTGATGTTTTTACTAACTGTACATATTGGCATCTGTGGTGTTTGCTAGCAGCCATCCCTTTGGCGTGGCAAGTAACGATAGAGGATGTAGAGCTCGGGACATTGACGTGTGTTATGTGGTGCAGGTGCGGACATGCCAGTGGTAATCACTGTTCTTAATAGCTACTCCGGCTGGGCACTGTGTGCTGAGGGCTTCATGTTGGATAATAATCTCATGACAATTGTTGGCGCACTCATCGGATCATCTGGTGCCATTCTCTCATACATTATGTGCAAGGTTAGAGCAACTGTGTCAGAATCGTGTCTAATGAAGTACATAGATTTGTCTTGCTTAGGGCCAGTTTCTGGATCTTAACTGGCCGGTCAAGTACTAACCGTTGGTCAAAATGGCCAAAAATTTAACTGGCCGAAATCGGCCAGTTAGCTAACCATCGATCGTAGTTATCGTATTTAGCGCAACTTTTGTACCATTTTGCAAGTGGTTAATCGAAGAATATGATACCATAGAACGATTTTACAGATCCAGAAACCGGCCCTTAGCATGACCAATTGACCAATGTGTACTCCTTCACTTTGTTTTGTTTGCTGCATTACACTAGGCCGTAAAATGTACAGAAGGAAGATGCTGCAACAAACTGCAGGGGTTTTCATTTAAAGACTTCTGGCTTAACACTTTGTAGTCAAGGGAATATTGGCCATTTGAATGAAATTACAGTTGTTTTCATTTGGTTTATGAACATTGTCATCATTATTCTAGTAGAAAATTTTTGAAAATGATACAACTTCTTAGTTTGGCAAAACTACAATCTGATGTGATGCCCTTACTATTAAAAGTATTTATTTCTCTTTGTGGTTTGAATGTGGTGTGTTGCACAAATTAACAAAAATCACACAGTTAATTGTTAAGAAATTTTGTGGATTAATAAATTAATTGCAAAGAAAGGCTTGTGCACTACTCTAGCTCATGCACTACTCTTTAGCTCAGCAAACAGCAATCATTTTTTCTCTCTAAAACATTAAAATTTTCCCTGTACACAAGCAGCTGACTAATTGTATCTTAATGTGTTTATGAGAGCATTTATTTGATATGTGATAAACTTCACAAAGAACATGTTCCTGGACTACCGGTATTGCTGTTATGCAGTTGTGTACTGTACGTTTAGCTGTTAATTTTTATAATTGTTCCCAGTAAGTCTTAGTTTGAATGCATGCAAAGCTTGGGTACTAGATGTGGGTTTGTTTATTTGTATGTACTCCTAGGCGATGAATCGTTCACTGCCAAATGTCATCCTTGGTGGTTATGGCACGTCGTCATACGCCGGCGGTGAGGCAATGAAGATCGAGGGAGTGCATAAGGAGATTCAGGTACCAGACACCGTCGACCTGATAACTGAAGCAAAGAACATTCTCATCGTGCCCGGCTATGGACTGTGTGTTGCGAAGGCACAGTATCCAATCTCGGAGATGGTTGAGCTTCTCAGGAAAAAGGGCAAGACTGTCAAGTTTGGAATCCATCCAGTTGCTGGTAGGATGCTGATCTCGAGTGAAATATGTGCTATATCGTATTAAATATCAACATTTATTTGTTCACAAACTAGTGTGCATCTGTTTGGTAATAGACCACTGTCATTATGCAGATCGGTCGATTGCCTGAACGGCGTAAGCACCTGATTTTTTTGATTGCCTACTTTCTTTCGAGATTTTCCAATCATTCTGCTTTCAGCCATCATATGTTGGTTTAGGAAATTAAGCAGCCATATTCATCAGGTGCACAGAGTGGGAGATACGACCCAACAAGTAGAGTGAAGGTTTGGACGACAAGTTTGACAAAATGGCAATGATAAGACCATATGACCCTATACCGTTGAGTGTGATGGGTGACATAGGAGGGCCTCAATCTTAGCATCTACAGTGATATTTAAGCCCCCGTCATAATCATTCACCTACCCGGTGTGACATGATCAATTATTCTGTCCTCTCTTAGTTTCAAATGGCAAGCCCTGTACCTGTCTATGGGTCTGTTCATGTTGTTCTTTGTGTGATATTTGTCACATGCATTGATCGCTAACTTTTCCAGTTGTGCTGCTTTTAAGACAAAGAAGAACAGCGTGCTTTGAGCTTTGTCTAGTTGTGAGAGAAATAAAGCATATTGCTTTGTTAGTTGTTATCCTAATCTCATGTAATATTAGAGTTCGGTGGGTGGTTTATTTGCCGTGGATTGGCAGGACGTATGCCTGGTCAGCTGAACGTGCTTCTGGCTGAGGCTGGCGTACCATATGACATTGTGCATGAGATGGACGAGGTCAATCCGGAAATCGAAGACTTTGACCTGACTCTTGTGATTGGAGCGAACGACACCGTCAACTCGGCTGCTGAGGAGGATCCAAACTCAATCATCGCTGGAATGCCGGTCATTCGTGTCTGGCTCACGAAGCAGGTCAGCAATGCATGTTGTTGCTGTTATAGTGATTTCTGCACTGCCACATGTTTTGACTGTCTTTTGCTTAGACTATTTTTAATTTATTTCTTGCTGAATTTTGCCATTTGTCTCTACGTTTTTCTTTTCTTTGTTGTATCAGTCTTGGCGTGCACTGACGTTAATAGTTAGTAACTTAGGACTGTATTTTCTAGAAATTCCCATTTAACATTTGAATCCATAACGGATAAGTGCAGGTTGTCTTCATGCTGTGATTAATATGGGTTAGGTTGCACAGTTTGTTTGCTGTGATGTTCATGAAAGATGGGAGCAAACTGTTCAGGCTAATGAATGAAGAGAGAGTTTGCTTTCCAGAGCTTGATATATAACAGATGATTAGTATCGTAGGAGGTTGCTGGGAATGTGTACACTCATGACTGAGACCAGAGATGTTGTGATTGCAGGTGATTGTGATGAAGAGAAGCCTTGGTGTCGGTTATGCAGCTGTCGACAATCCTATCTTCTTTAAGCAGAACACTCACATGCTGCTCGGTGATGCAAAGAAGACCTGCGACGGTCTGCTGACAAAGTGCAAGGAGCATTACGAAGTTTGAGCGGCGGATGTTGCGTTTGTCTAAAGCCGATTTACTGGATGTAGGTATTCACAGTGTTTGCTGTGCCTGCCTGCCTAGGTGTGTGAATGACGTACCTCACTACCCTGCCTTTACCGGTGTTCGTTTTTCTCTCTTCAGCTTCATGCGTCATCAGCATTATCTTTTTCACTTTTATTTAAATTGTTAATTCTGTCGGCAGTCAGCAGATGTGTGTCACTCGTCTCAAGTTTTGTTTGCACTGTGATGTGTATCTCGTGTATTAGGTAATGTTTAACGATGACAATTCAAGGGGTAATCTTACGTTGGTGAAACAGTGTGGGTTTTGTGACATCTGTAGAGAACTAGTTAATCCGTTGTATGTTGTCTCTTGTGGCGTGCCTGTGCTTGTAGTCATATCATATTTGCTGTCTCTGCTATTGGCAAACCAGTCTCCCTATGCAAATTTATAAATCACCAATCAGTGATAGTAACTCTGACAGTTCCTAGTAGACTTACGCTGTCAAGTTTGGCTATGTCTGTTGTGGCAACATTGAGCATAGATCGTAGAGTGCATTTTAATTAGAGATTTAGTTGATTGACACTTACTTAGGCATGCGTCATGCAGTCTGTGATTAGTGTGTGTTGGACCAGACTGATAGTGGTTTTAGTAGTCTACATATTACAGGGAATTGTCTGTTTGTTTGTGTATTTATGCGCTTGCTACTAAGTGGTCAGTGAAACTGTGACGTTGTTTGCTGCACTCGTGTTGTATTCGTTTTTGTGATCACACCCCTCTGAACGTCTTCACTCTAGCATTCTTTGTAAGTTTTATCTGAGCTAATAATCTGAACTGTATGCATCACTGGTTGCGACAGATTGTTGATAATTTTAAATTTTCAGCAGGACATCTTAGCATACATCAAAATCTCAGCTTTTTCTTTGTAATTTGTTTTTCTATATTTTTTGTTGATTGTTATGTTGACAGCTAAGGCTGTTAAAAGTTTTTGATGATCTAAAAATGTTGTTTAGTTTTTGTTTTGGGTTGTTCTACCTGTTTCATTGTTTATTTATGCAGAAAAATGCTTAAAATGTTTCCATGCACTTTTAGCCTGGCAGTAGTGACAGTTTCACTCCATGTGTTCTCGTTGTGTCGGTTTTTGCATACACCCAGAGTATTTCATGTGCATTAGTGTGTTTGCTTATTTGGAGATCTCCTCTTTACCTTCTGTGCCGCTTGCAGTGTGTCATTCCTTCACCTTGTAGCTTTGCCCTGTTTGTTGATTATTGACAGCTAAATTGCAAATGCTGTGAAGATCCAGCCGACCTAGTGATATTGTGGAAGATCGTATTTGTGTTGCAAACGTTTGTGAATTTGTTGTGTAAGTTGGAATGTTTGTGGTTTTCCTTCCTTCTTCTATTTTACTTCTGCCCTAGTAAATTAGTCAGCTGTTAATTAATTTGCTAAGAACTTACGTTCCATGTTTCGTCACCATGCTGTTCATGTCAGTGGTCTGCAGTTGAGATTCTACTTTGAAACGAATGACAAATCATAAGCAACTTGCCAGTTAAATGTTGAAATTAACCGTAGCATGTTTTAGTGACATCTAAAACAACACTTGATGAGCATTTTGCAAAATGTGCTGCGTAACGGAGTGCAGACAAACTAGTGGCCCAACTTAGTAGGCTAAGTCCAGTGTTGAAGCAGGTTGGCACACTCTACATTAATCTTGTTAGCCAGAATGCACATAACTAATAACTCTTACAATGGCATTGCCACTACGACAATACCAAGTAATTTTTCTGTACTGTACCAGGTAATGCTTGAAATTATTTTTTAAAATTTCATATTTGAGCAGCCATTTTTGGAAATATGTACAAATGTAAGGACTTGAAGCCTTGTAGTAAAGGATAAAATGAAAATTGATTGAAATTTTAGACCACACAGCAAAGACCGCTGAAGATCCAAAACTGGGAGACAACATGGCAAGCATATTATGTGAGCCAGAAACTGTGGAGCAGAGCCCCTGGTGTGTGTGTAACTGAAACTTTTCTCCTGAATTTTGGACTAATTATTCACACTGCACTGCTCCTGCACTTGTTACTGCTCTTCATTAAAGGAAAGTTCCTATTCAAACAAGTTACTGCAATCTGCCACCCAATACTCAGGCACAGCTGATGTTATGTACAATGAACAAACAAGTGTAGATCAGGGATGTTACTGTTTTTATGGAGCAGCCATATAAAAACACTCTTGAGCAGAATTAGCACAAATAACATGCACCTCTAATTCACTGCAGTGCATTTTGAAACTTGACTTAAATAATACAATAATTGACAAGCACATACTGACGAGTAAAAAAAGCAAAAATGCAAGGCCAAAAAACAACCAAGTAGTCTTTGATGTTGCTGCTATACTGAGAATATTTATAACAATAAACTCAGATGTTGTAGAAGTATTAACTTAGTTAAGTGTCCAGACACTGTATCAGCAATCTAGATAACCAACTAATGTAGTCAGTCAGTTACAACACAACCACACCATTCACGACACAATAACCATAGTTATACATGTAAGCAAGCTGCTAACTTGTTGCACTCATACATAATGTATGGCTGTTTGTCCATAGTAATATCATCAATGACAAACAGACGGTTGCATGTTAAAAAGCACGCGCTGTTGTAATCTGTTACACATGCATATGTGACACAGTTATTGCTAATGCAGCACCACTACCATAGCAATCTTTGTCAGCTGTATTTAGCCTCAGCTTCAAAATGCCGCAATTACGCTGCCACAGCAGCAGTGTATTTTATATATATTTTTGAATTACAGTCAATCAACAGAGTAATGCCAGAGTGCCAAAACTTTTGCCATAAGAATACGATACAAAAATTCAAGCTGAAACTAACGAAAAAGTAATAGACTTTCGACAGACTTCTCTGCACTCCTTGAATCATCTCTAATCTCAAACAGCATTCATTGGCACCACAATAACCTTTATCTGCAGGTAATATAACCACGAAAACCGCCAGAGGTGACGTTACATGAGCAGTATTGACACTGCACGCACTATAAGGACAACCCTGAATATAATGTTCCGTACACAAATGCTTGTTAGAGCAGCATGTACATCCATATCTAGGTGAAAGAAACGAGCTGGCTACTGATGTAAGCCTACTCTATTACCCTGCAAGCAGTAGAAGAAACACAACACAGCTCCAGGTCTTGTTAACAAATCATAAAGCTACAAATGCTTTATCAAATTTTGCGCCAAACTGTTAATTGACATGGCCAAATTAGAAAGGTACACAAAGAAAGCATACCACTGAGGCACATATTCACATTTTCGATATAATTTCTAACAGCAAAAGCAATATCAATCAAATGCACTAAACACTAGGATATTATTATACACTGATCTACAAGTGTAATGTAAATAAATAAATATGAGTTGATACAAGTCTGGGATGCATGCAAGAAATACAGTCTTAGTTGTGACCAGCTGGATAGCTCAAATGAACTCAATTTTAACGCACGCTCATCGAACCATAAATACATAAATAGAATTGTAAATGCACATCATGCTACTTGCTCTTATCAAATATATAATTACAAGATAGCAGAAGTATTGAAGATTTGAAAAACTAAACAAGGTGTAAATATGCAACTGCAAAAAAATCACAAATGAATTAAGAAATTATCATGGCCAAGTCCTATGTGAAGGATGTACAGAATGCTACTGAATGAAAATATAATAGTTTTTCAGTAAATAACCAACTTAACAAATTGTATATTAACCTCTATCTAGAAAAGAAAAATGTACTCCACATTAATGTGCGAGATCAACACTGCTGAACTCTGAAAAACAACAACTAATCTATATATTTTAGTGTTCTATCATTGTCAAAAATATAGTATAACTCAAGAGCAGTTGTCATACAGCACCTGGAAACTCAACCTCCTCACCAACAGATCGGGCTTGTCTTAAGACGAAAGTCAAACTGTAATGTCTACAAAGACTGTTATAGATTGATAGAATTCAGACACTGTAGTTCAGTTCAGATCATCACAAAGACTGGTGCGTAACAAACATGCGGGTAACAGACACGCGTGCAAGTTCTATCTTTACAGCACTGCAGCCAAGCACCTTGCCAATGCCAAAAACCCACATTAAAGATCATGTTATATACAAAACACAATACTCACTCATTTGCCATAACAAGAAGCTGAAATCCAATTAGAGAATACACACAAAACACTAGCACTAAACCCCAAAATGTGTTAATAGTATTATTGTGCACAATTACATATACACTTAGATACAGCCACGAAAACTCAAGTACATGTATTACAAAGTATAAAAATAGAAAAAGCACTCAAAAACAACTATTTCACATGTCAAAAGTATGATAAATGAACAAATAAACAATATAATAAAATGCAGCTGCACAAAGCCTTGCATGTACACAGCAAACTTGTTACAAACTGGCACGGAGCAATAGCACTAATAATAATTGACAAAACTAGGCTGTTAATCATAACAAAACATGCTGCATGAAAGACACTTAGGGCTCTTAACAATTATTAAAATATCCTAAATGATTAATTAAAAGCATTAATCTTTCGAAAAAATAGAGTATACATATGAGATTTATTCATGCAGAAAATACTTGATTTTTTGAGGATTTTCACAAGAATTAAAGCAAAGTTAATACTCAAAAAAACCAAGACACTAGCTGTTTTACGTAACTGTTAAATAAACAATTATTGCTTCTTAACTGCAAAAAAATGGGTCAGAAAACTACAGCTGTAAAATAAGTCACTACTAGGTTAACATAATAACTAGTTTCAATTGCAATTTTTAATACAATTATACCAAAAACCATTCCACTTCTATGTGAGTTATTTCCACAAACAGCCAGACATAACCCTTTGCAACATTTAACAGTTAACAACGGGAGCCGATGTGACGGACTATTGTATTACTGTGGTCAATGTGAAAGCTATATAATGCATCAGGCCTATCAGACACAGTGCACGGAGTTTGCCAAAATACAACACAAAATCATACAGTTCACACGACATACAACAGCACTATAGATAATGTATAGATCTTGATGGCACAAGACTGCATTGTTTAGTCAATAAGTTACCCAATATTTTAGTATTTGTACAACAAAATATATATCCAACTCTGAATAATTGAGTATAAATTTATTTAAATTAGCATTTAAATGTTGGCTAGTGAAATATTTGCTGTAGCATTGTAAATGTTTTAACTTTAAAGGATGGTCAATTTTTGATAGCAGTATTAATGTGAATAAAAATATAATCATACTACAGCCATGAAAGTTTGCAGTGTGCAAGCGCACTAGGTGGTCGGTGGTGAGTGGCTGTTAAAGACTGGCAATGCTGGTGTCACAGAAATCCTGCGGACTTCTGATGGGTGGCTGCGAGGACTCTGCACCATCTAGCTTCATGTACTCTTCGTATTCTTGACAGCCCTTCTCAATGTTTGCAAGCAACGACGGAATGCCAGTCTGTTATTACCCACCAAACATGAGTCAGATACCCGCTAGGCAGGAAATTATGTAAATTCGTCAAAGTACAACATTTATAGATCAATTTGACATTTTGGCAGCTGCTGCTGCTTTCTTTGGAACAGTTCATCGCTAGATGGCACTGTGACAAGCAGTAAGTTGTCACGGATATGAGTAAGTTGATAGGACTCCTTGTCTAAGTTTATCGACTGTCTTGTTTTTTCTGATGTGTATCGCTTCCTTCATCCCCTGTTCCTTTTCATTCAAACTGCTCCGAAAAAGGCAGCAGCAGTTGCCGAAACATCAACAGATTATGTGCCACTGATTCATTCCCAACATATGGTGCTATACAAATGAGGTTTGATTGATTGGCTGAATTAATCTACAAAGGATGTAATATGACGAAATTATATACCTTATTAGTTACAGTTTCAACCTAAATTTATTCGAAACAAATCACTAACTAACTTTCAACTTCAGCTATCAATGTACAATAATACAATGTAGATGAAGAAATAATCCAATTTACATACAAATAACACTGGAGGCAATTTCCTCAAACTAATTTTCTATAAAAAGCCTAAAACAAAGTACATGTATAGATAAAAATAAGTCGAGACCTTAGCTGCCCAGTTGATAATCCAAGAAGGAATAAGGCCACCAGGATCTTCATAGTAGTAGCTGAAGGCTGCAACAGAAACAATTACAACATTGTAAGGCTTGTGCCTCACTGAATTTTGAAACACTTGTGACCAGTGCAGCAAAGTTATCGATAAAATCAATTCCAACTACAGCTTTACAGCTAACAACACTTCTAAATTGAAAAGATATCCTCTGTCTGTATTAGAACCGTCCAAACTACTTTCCACTCATATGCTTATGTAACAAGAGGAGATGCAAGTCAGAAGAGAATTTTATCTGTTAAAAGCCCTTATCTAAAAATTTCTGCACGAACTTTGCTGCACAGTTTTACAGAAACTAATAAACAACCAATAGATAACATCACTTCATAGGCTGACCTACATTCAGATCTATTATGGAAAACTGCCAACAAAAGTGAATGGAAACTACAGTTTGTGCAATGTACAGCCAACTCCCACAGCAAGAAAAGCGGAAGTTGTAGTCAAGTCAATAAACAGTAAACATTATCAGAGAAACAACGACGATGCTCTGCAAACAAACCTTTGGCAGACTTCGTTCCGTGAGATGTGATGGCTATTGTCTGCTGAAACTCGGGTATTCGAACAACTCCTTTTGCCACCGGCTCCAGACTGCTCAGCAGATTGTCGGACTTGGACAGAGTGACTGAAATAGATCGGCCATTCACTTTCAGTGTTCTTGTCTCACGAACAATTACCACCTGGTTACACTGTCAGGATAATTACAACCACAATTTTTTCCCTAAATGCAAATCCATAATTAAACACAAACTAAACTTCTTGATTGCAGTGACTACAGCAATCAAATAACTTGTGACAATACTGACATATACCACCAGGAATTTTTTGGCCTTTTTACAAGAACGTTTCCTTAATGTAACACACATACCCGGTATTTTATAAGACAGCTCAACTGAGCTTTCTAGTTAAAAAAAAATCACAGTCTAACAATAGCAAGGATACATCACGTTTCGCGAGAGGAAATGGATAACTTCCTAACCAGTAGATTCCAGATCTGCCACTATACTGCACCTCTCGAATTTCTGCAATGATAAACAATACTGGAACACTGTACAATGAACAAAGATAAAGCACAATTGGTATAATGCTTTTTTACAACACAACATGATTACTGATGTTTATATGAAAGCAGACTCTGACCCATCTGTACTACTCCAGCCACAACCAACAGTGGACTCAAAGGAGCATAGTTAGGCAACCACAATATCAAGAAAGCACTAAATTTTTCAGTCTAGTACATCGATTCTCATTATTTATTGAAGACCTCTCAGACCGGTCTTCAATAAGTAATGATAATCAATGGATTAGACTAAAAAATTTCCAGCACCTGTACAGTGTCAACAAACTCATATGAGTTTGTTGCAGATGTAACATCATTATAAACTTTGACATTACGGACTTTTGATATATATATATATATATTTTAATAAAATTTCCAGCATCAATGCAGAGTCTTAGGTCATTCCTTGTCATGGACAGTTAAATCACCATGCTGAGATCTTAGATTATGAAACAGCTAACAGTCACTGAGTCTGATAGTCCGGGCATTACATGCAAGATGATCTATTGTACGAAGTCAGAGTCATGAAGAGCATGCTGAGAAATTGTGGACTACTGGACTGGACTGCAGTGCAAGATAATAAAGCAGAAAAAATTTTGTGTATGGTAAACATTTTGTCTATCAAAAAATTGACATAATTATACTGACAACATTAAATCCTGCCATGATAGCTTATTTAGCTCGAGTGCTCTTGTTTATGGCTGGCACAGATTTAGGCTAGTGAATATTCATAGTTGTCTGTCCAATGCTATGCATAGCACTGGACAGACTATAAAATCACCTTTGTGTCCGTGCGTCCTACATTTCTTAAGCTATCTTCCTTCCACCTTCCCTTTCCCTTCTCCTTTCCCATTTCTCCTTCCCTTTCCCTTCTTCATCCCTTTTTCCTTCCTCTTCCCCTTTCCCTTTCCTCTTCCCCTTTTTCCTTTCCCTTCACCTTCCGCTTCCCCTTTCCTTTACCTACCCTTCCCTTCTTTTTCCCTTTCCTTTTTTCCTTCCCCTATCCCTTTTCCTTCTCTCTCCCCTTCCCCTCTCTGTTACCCTTCCCC
>Ga0209671_1005969_pt1 | contig 12413 bp, 5 predicted proteins | sample WorMetHERISLAND2_2_FD_187401 | JGI IMG/M metagenome (GOLD analysis project Ga0209671, IMG submission 187401) | Marine gutless worms symbiont microbial communities from Max Planck institute for Marine Microbiology, Germany - Olavius geniculatus... | ecosystem: Host-associated > Annelida >...
CTCGGCGACCCGTCGGGCTCGCTTCTGCAGTCGAATGCGGAACTCCTGACGTTGCTTCACCGTTATTACGATACCTTTGGTGACAGAAAACACACAACCGTGAAACCACGCTTTACAGTCGAGTTTACAATAAGTTAATTTTACCAATACAGAGTGACATCACTAAACAAGACAACTAAAAATAGAAGAAAAAGAAAACAAACAAACTTATGAAAAACTACAGCACTGGTCGGCCTACGACATAATGTTGAAGTAAATGTCAAAATAAATGCAGCCGTCCTAGCCACATTACTCGTCCTGTCCGTCTGTTCCCGTCCGTTTGTCTGTCTGTCTGTTTATCTTCATGTGTAGGCCTACGTCTCGTTCTCGTACTGCTAAGCTCCAGCGTACGGGGACGCTACAAAAAGCTCCCCTACCGCTTAGAAAACAAGACGTCAGATGCATGCATTCCGTTTTGTCATACTGCTAATAATTTGGATTGTGCTTAAATTATGTTTTCTGTATGTGTTACGTTCTCTATTCTCAGCAAATCGAATTAGCAACGGATGCCAATAAATCCAGTTATTTTGACGTTTTTCCTCTGAATCATTCCTTTCACCAGTGATCCGAGTAAAAGTATACCGACAAAAACTGGAGTCCATGCGGCAAGCGGAAGTAGACACAGGAATTATGTTACTCCTTACGTCGAAGTGCGCGCAGTCTTCGGTCTGGTCTCGACTAGAACTTCGAAACATGATGGAAACGCAAAAAACCATGTCAATTAGCGAATGCGACAAAAAACGGATTAGCTATCTTCTCCAGTCAGTATAGTATCGATCGGCTTAGATTGCGCATGTCGTCGAGCACCGAATCGATTTTGTTCACTAGTCACGACGAGGGACGAAAATTAGTCCCCCTTGGACGTCTTTACCCCGGACGTGTTTCCGTAGGATATTTCTCCCGACCGGGCATTTCCCCCGCCCGTTCTGGAAGGCCTGGGACAATTCTTCTTTGGCCTGCGACAGTACACACGGTATACGAATAAAAAAGGCTGCAAGCAATTTAGTCAAAGTTGTATACGTGTTGATATAAAATAAGTATGGACACAAACTAATGTATCAGCTGTTACGCTTAATCACGTCCAGGATAGAAGGTCCAGGAAAATGGCAAGAGGAGGGGGAATGTTCTGCACCCACCTAGAGTGCGTGTTCAATGCACCAACCGTCGCATCAGGGACACTTCCACTCGTTAATCCGATGCTAGGATGCGGGGGTAGAGACAGAGAGGGATGCTTACACCCCCACGGGTAGAGATTCACGAGGGAAGGGTCGGACTGAATTTACTATACATCGGGTTCGTTTGCGTGCGGTTTTCGACACGCAAAAGCACTGAACTGTTGGGACCGGCGAGGCAAAAGAGAGAGATGGAGAGAAAGAGAAACGTAAAAGCATATCAGCATGATGCAGTTAAGTAGGTTTATGGATGTTATGGCTCGATCGCGTGCAAACTGCTACCGAATGCTCTGCATCCCATAGGTTGAGATAAAAACCTAAAATTTTGACAATTTTTGTCAGATGTTAAAAGCTTTCTAAGGTTCTGAGTTTTTTTAGGCGTGTGGATTTTATTGTACAAATAAGACAGAGCACACGATTTCAAAACCAAAGAATAACATCATTATATGCCTATAAGCCTACACTATTCTCCATGCCATTTTCTTCTACTTTCACTTTCTTATATTGCACTACGGCATGGTGAACAAAGGTAAATAATTATAACATTAGGGTCTACTGCAATTCGATTTCGGTTTCGAGTAACTAATCGTGTCAAGTAACTATTTGAGTACTCGGTACGACTCCGCGGGTCCAGCGTCCGGTCAGTATAAATCATAATCAGTAGGAGGAGGTCCTCATCGCCATTGGCCCCCTGTCTCTCCCAGTAATCCCTCTACCTTTTTTTTAACCTAGCTACCCCCTCTTCGCCCCAATTTGTCGCCATTCTGCATAAAGATGAGAAATCGGTAGCGAAGAAGACGCCCATAATGGCGCGCTCGCTCTAAAGGCGAGTACAAACATAACGACATAACTGAACTGAACTAAAGTTACTAAACTGCACTTTCTTTCGCAGGTTTTCCCCCTCTCCCGTTTCACACTTTCTCCACTTTGTAGTAGGTAAGTAAGTAAATAATGAATATGTAACAAAAACGTAAGTTTATGTAGCGCATACCGTTTAACAAACTTTTGAATTGCACTATACAGCTAGACCATTTAATTTCTTTTGCCTGATGTATTCCATGGAATTTAGACGATCGCCATAAACTGCGTCAACGGAGCCCTACCGACGTCGCATTTGATAAATAACTTAATATGCCATTGAACAGACGCCTCTCAGAGCATTGTTGTGATTTTGCGTTACAAACTTCATCTGAACTGAACTGAAAAAACTGCGCTATTTCAGAGCAGTTTTGTTCACGTAAGTTCAGCTCACTCAATTTCGTTCGATATGTGTATGTGCGCCTTAAAACCGGAAAAAATTTGGTCTGGGGCATGTCCCACTCTTCCCATTTCATGGCTGCGCAGCATCCCGGGGGTTTTTACTAGAAGATTATAGTCCAGGAAGGAGGGATTTTATCCGACGGGACTTCGTCCGTTAACGGGGCGTACGTTTTGTACGACGACGTTTATGAACGCGGTTTTCGATGAGGTCAAACCACGATGAAATGACGAAGGCGACGTGACGACAAAGCAGTCGACCCCAACCAACGTATGTCATCGCTACCATTATGACATACCGGAAGTGGTTGCTCTACGTCAAGCCTGGTTAATAGTTGAATGGGTGACTCCCATTACGGACGGCAAGCGCGGTCAAGTACTAGTCGATAAATAGCGGTCGTGGCGCCACTATAGCTTGGCTGCGTTTGCACCATGTGAACAGTGCGATACCATGACCATCCGGGACCGAAACTGCCTGCGTGGCCACAATAAAATATATAGTCCAAAATTGCAGTCAGTGGCCACTGTGTAAACGTAAAGTTAAGCAGCGATCGGAGCCAGTGCTTAATATTCCGTTTACATGATCAAGCAAACATCGAGCAATCATCGAGCAAATGCATTCAAAATACACGTGCACGACGTGTGCTCCTATTGCTCGATATTTGCTTGATGATTGCTTCATCGTGTAAACGGGGTATAATTGTGCCGATACTGTCCATTACAGCGTAGGCCTACTAGCACTTATTTTTAAGGCGTACGTTACGTCCTACAAAAAGTTCGTGATGTCACAATGGCGGTACGCGAAGCACTGCTGATAAACTTTTCGGAAGTACCAATATTGATGACTTTGAGCGACCTTAAAATATAAAAAAAAGATTTTTTCGCGATTTCAGTCTGCGACGCATACCCAAACCGTAAACTGCACCGAAGTTACTTGAGACAGACAAGGACGACTTGCGTATGATAGGCCTATTTTTAGCACAAAACGTGCATTATGATCTTCTAGCTTCAAGAAGTCCTGCGTACGGAAGCCTCAAATTTGGGTACTCTCGCAAAACGCATTACTATTTCCTTACACGTTGTACACTGATTCCCCACGTGGCAGCACCGATGCTGTCGTGCGCCACATGAGCTTTGCTCAGATTATTTGTATTAAGTCTACATTTATACAGCCTGAAATATCCCATAAGTTCAGCAGCATAACTTACTATTAGTTCTCAGTTTTTAGCCGACCGTACTTAAGTAACGGTCAAGCTATTGGCATAGTTGTCGTATGTCTGTCCGTCTGTAACGAATGTGTCCTGGCTAACCGGTAGGTTGTAAGAAAAACTTTTTACACAAATAATTAGCCATGTGTAATAAAATTTGAGCCATTTAGTGCAAGAGAAACGTTTTTAAATTAGGGGTTGAATGAAAAGGATATATAGGAAATTCAATGGAAAACTGCCCATATCTCGGAAACAGAAAGAAATACGGCGAGGTTCACTATTGATCACTAATAAAAAGTGACATACGCCCTTTCAGATGAGATGAGAATCATCGACCTTGGATGACCTCGAAGGTCACTGACAATCAGTACGGTCGGCCTTCCTAGCGACAGCTGGGCTTCTTATTACTACCCCACGTGTCCGTCTGTCTGTCGTCTGCGTGAAGTTAATTTAGACAGCGTCTTTAGTCTTCTGTCCGTCCGTCCGAACACTGTGATCTGGTGTCTACTGCATAAATCACTAAAGTCTGTCCGCCATCGGAACTGTGTGGAAGACGAATAGTGTTCAATATTTCAGTTTCGTAAACTTTCTTAGTTTAGTTTATGTTTTTCGTTTACTACTTTTTCTCTCGCAATAATTTTCGTAATTTAATTTTCATTTTCGTTTACAACGATAACTAAAACTGGAGGACGAATAGTGTTTACGTACAAGCTATGCCTGTAGACTGTAGTCTAGTCAACGAGGCTAATAAAGACAGAACCGAGGATTCTTATACAACGGCTAATGCGCAGTGACGTACAGCGACGGTACAGTACGACGTGTAGTAGTCAGTCTGTATGATATGATATAATAAACAATTTACATCAAAAAGCTAACAGGCAAGCTGACAGTTTAACTTTTAGCACGTAAACTAAACGAAATAAAACTGCCTGAAATGGAACTGAAATGAGAAAAACAACATTATTGCTGCTAGGTCAAAAACACTCCCAAAACGGAATTTTTAGAGAGTGTGGAGACATAACATAAAAAAATTAAAACAGAAGAAACTAGAAAGCAGTCGTAGTCCGCAGGTACCTCCGCCAAAGCAATGTTATTCGCCAGGTAGCGTCACCATATTCACTTTGCCAGCGGTTTTCTTATGCCCCCTTTAACGCAATTGTAACAAAAATTTCAAAGTGATCCAGAATCCAGAATTCCTACCGGATCACCCCCAAAATTGAATCACTGGTAGTTTGTGCCATGCCCGACATAACGAAAGATCCGTCCATAACTTTCTGAGTTATCTTGCTCACAGACAGACAGACAGACAGACAGACAGACCGACAGACAGACAAACAAAGTCTGGCAAAAACATTACCTCCTTGGCGGAGGTAATGATAACCAGAACTAAAACAAAAAAGCTTATTTGGAAAAACGGCACGCAGCAAAAATCGCAGTCAGTCCATAGGCCCATCACTTTGTGAAACTAGTATGACTTTGTATCGAGCGCGTTTTGGGGTCTGCCCCAGTGTAAAAGGTCTAGTAGAAAGTAATTTCCAGTTGACATTTTAAAAAATTGGGGAAAAGGGAAAGCCAGTGCGAGTAAAATACGGACGCAGTATATGACGGCCGAATTATATCACGCCCTGTTCTGTGCAATGTGGGTCCCTCGAATAAATTTTCTGTTCAGGAAATCGATACGCAAGTAACGCAATACGGTGTACAGCCGCCCCCCTTTTCTTCAAACCAGAAACTGTCGCTCTGGTATTCGACATTTGGTGGCCTGTAAGACCCATTATTGTCAGGGCCCGTGTTCGGCCGTAGATGCTGAATATGCCTAAATCCGTTTAAGTTGCACGGTATGTAAACTGTTTGATAGTGAAGTAAATTTTAATACCGACCGTCGACGACCCGAGCGATCCGCCACAGCAGTAGAACGACAAGTACGGCGACTGCTTTCTGCCCTTCCTCTCCAGTTACGCCACCCAGGAAGACGATATCGATAGCAAACGACGAGAAAATGACGACAGCGTCGACGATCTAATCAGAGTACATAATCTGACGTGTTACGATAGCGTCAAAAGTTTATATTTCACACAATAAACATATTAACCAATATCATCCGACTCTACTGTTTTTTATCTCCGGGCAAGATAAATCGCTGCAAAAGTCGTTTTCTGAAAGCGGTTGATACACAGAATGTCATGTTAATGAATAAAAATATCACAAATAACTAAATAAGTAAGTAAGTAAGTAAATGTTCAGCTGCACTTTTCCAACGTTAGCATCACTAAAAACTTTTAAAACACGAGCTGGACGGCGGTCTTTTAGTTTCGCCCGTGAGAGAAAAAGAGAAAAAAACGCAACCAAAATGCGTAATTACAAATTGCTGCTGCCACGTGGCAAATTAAAACGACAAACAATTCCACCTTATCCCAATTTGTTTTGGTGTTTAGTTTTTATTTAAATAAAATAATAATTTTTGTTTTTTTTTGGAAAACTCATATTCGCCACAAGTAGTTTGGAAAAAGTTGAAAAACAAATTTTCGTGAGTTTTCTAAAGAAAGATTGTATCTTTACAACAGAAATATTTATCGTAGCATCGTCTGTCTTTCTGTCTGTCTGTCTGTTTGTCAGTCATACTCATGCATCCTGCTGAAGCCTTTATGGCCAATTCACACCTACGACGACGACGCGACTCAACTGTCGGCGACAGTCGAGTCGCGTCGGCGTCGTGGTGTGAACTGGCCATTAGACGAGCAAGTTGCCATTTGATAAACAGCATTACAAACATTCGTATGACCCCAAGTATCACTCTATGAGACGGAAAAAAATGAGAGATTAGAGTCAAACCCATATATAAAAATTTGCAGCTAAATTGCGGTATTGCGGCTAAACGGTCGCAGATAGCAGAATCGTTACTATAGACAGCTTACAGAAACTCTGCAACGTGCTATTAAAAACCCTATACGTCTTCCTTCTTTCAACAAAAAAATATATTTGCAATGCATGACGCGCAGACCTTTAGAAGACAGTGGTTCATGTTAATTTGATGATAGAAAGCGTTTTAGCGGACAATAACGGTAAAGCCTAAAATAGCCAACCGTATTGGTTGTCAGTGACTTTCAAGATCATCCAATGCCGATAATATTCATTTCATCAGAAAGAGCGTATGCCACTTCCTATTAGTGATTAATGGTAACCTTGGCCATATCTCTCACCGTTTCCGATATATGGCCAGTTTTTCGTTGAAAAACGCACATTTTCCTACCCACCGTCCATTCAACCTCAAATTTGAAAATAATTCTCTTGCAGTAAATTGCTAAATTTTTTCATATCTAGGCTTACGGCACATGGCTAATTACTCGTGTAAAAAGTTTTCTCTTACGATTAAACGCTTAGCCAGCCTATACCTGTGACAGATGGACAGACGGACAAACGACGATGGACGATACCTAACCATGTCATAAGCTCTACCGTTACTTGAATACGGTCGGCTAATAAACATAAATTTTGCCCCCGTCGCTACTGAAACCGGCAGCACATAAATTTTTCTACGTTTAAGTTTTTAACATCAAATAGATACCTCTATCCGATGACGACAGAAACTTTTTCCCATTGCAGCCATTTTGACTAGAACCTGTATAGTAACACAAGCAACAGACAGCGTATACTGCTGAGATTGATAACGAAACTGAACCAGTGAGAAACTATGAACGACTTTCGAAACAGTCAGTGACGAATTGGCAAGTTGCAGCGCGCAATGGCGGCATGATGGCGTAACGGTAGGGCGTCGTACGTACGATCAAGAGGTTGTGGGTTCGACTCCTGGCCAGTCGGGTCGCTCTCAAGTGATTAGTGCTTGGACAATGCGGCTAGCATTTCGTTTATTTCATTCAAGTTTAGTTCTTATCTGTCGCTTCGTACGCTTCTTTAAAAACTACTCGCACTGCACGAAATGACCCGGACCGTATATGCTATTTACGGGTGGTGCGCATGGGTGCATGGATGCATTGTATTTGTTTTATGCCTGCTGTAGCAAGTCGGTCGATTGTGAAAAGTGACGTACGTTGGTCGGTTGGATGGCGCTTCGACCTCTGCAACTATAATTGATAGATGCGGTTCACTCATCCGTGCCTGTGACGTCATTGCCTACCCCTGTTCGTCAAGTTCCGGTTGTAAGCTGGCCCGTGGTTGATTAGGAGCCGGAGAGATGTGTTGGCGGTGACCCTGCAGGGAATACACCGAATAGCTGCATGGAACTACGACTGGCACACAAGAGCCCCGAAAGTCCAATCTTTTCTGCGTATGGCCGAACGAAATATTGACTCTTACCTTCTTCCGAATTATCAATCAATCAATCAATAATTTAATTCACCAAAAGTGATAAAATAGCATTAAAATAAACGAAGCATCACTGCGGCAAGAACAACCTGGCAAAACAGCACGTACAGTTGCTCTGAAAAATGGAAGTTATTTATAACACGACATTAAAAGGCCAAAAAACCCTTGGGAAACCCATATGAGAAGTGAGAACTACGAAGCGTGAATACTATGCAATACTAAGAAAAATATTTTTAAAATACGGTCGAAGTTGCCATTGCTAAATGAGAGCAATTCCTTAGAACATTTTTGTAGACAACCGAGTTCTTTAGCCTACGCCACCAGAAATGATCCCCGTCGCATCATGCAAGCTTGATTTCTGGTCCTCAGAGGGGTTTGTGGTACTCGCTGTTCCTATTCCGCCCCTAACCCTATCCGCCCTTCTTCGGCCCTTCCCACATACGGTACCTTCCCCTCTGTCCTCTCCCAGTGATTAGAATCTAACATGAGCCCGTGACGAGTTTCTGGGCGCAGGTACAGAGTCACGAGATGACTGATCGCCTTGTATGGACTGGAATACATAATAAAGCTTTATAATGTATCAAAATATATTATAAAACTACTGTATACTGTTGATCGCATTGTTTATTACAGTTATCCCAAATGGAGTAGGCCCAATAAAGATTGCTTGTAGTAAAAATGTTATAAAAATAGTAATAATAACTGCATGGAATACGTAATAAAGCTATGAACCGACTGCTTACTCGTGGCGCTGGCTGATAAATACCAATACCGGACATCGTAACTGTTTTTAATTTTAGCCCATGCAAAGCTAAAAATATCTGCTCACGTTTCTGCATTTCCATTAACCTATACAACGTTTAAATAATTATACGAGTCAAAAATATTTGTTTATTAAAAAATATTAAATTTATAAAAATTAATTGCCTGTTTGTGTAGCTAATAGTTTATCTACTGATAATTTTAAGATAAATTTAATTGGATGTAGTATAACCAAGCTATTTATGACGACGGCAAAGCAACCGTAACCGAAACTGAAAATAAAAGTAGACTACGCTAATGTAAAATAAATTTTGAAATGTCACAATAATGTAGACATAGAGAAACATATAAATAAGGCTCGAAATAAAGTGGTGCGTATTTTAAAATAATTTAGCACTCTTTTTAAAAACGTTGTTTTATTCACAAATACGTATAAAACGACCTGTCCAATGCCATGCGTTGAGCTAGACAGGCAATTACGTTGAACCGCGTGGTGCTGTGCTAAATTACGCATCACTACTTCCATTTGTTGTAAATTATCGTTAAAAGTTAGAGGTTAAATGTTTAAAATGTGTGTAGCTGTTTACGGAAAATCTATCTCAGAGTTACGCAGCGTCACCTGCCATATGGGATCACACGAATCGTTGTAGACTTACAACGTGTGGTTCAAGAAATCCAGTGAAAATCGAAGTGCAGTGTGCCACGAATAGTAACACGCACTGGCTAAGAGCGGCGAAAAACAATCGAAGACAACCGGATTCCAAGACAAAAACGTCGACGCCGCCGGAACAAACAGACACAGACACACAGGCGAGGACGCTGAAAATACAGAACATGACAATGCAGAAATAAAACTAAGGCACAAAGCTGCAGATAGCCAGTGTGTGAGATGTCGAGTAAAATAAGTACAGTAAGTAGGTAAATAAGTATGTAAGTAAATAAGCGTGATCGTCCGTGTTGTAAGAGTGGGCTTACTGAAATCTTGCTTCAATAAAATGATGATTTATTTTAAGCTATACGTACTGCCGTTTCGCTTTCCATCCTGACTTGTACCGCATTTCCAGCCCTATAGTTTTTTGCCGCATTTTGATGTCGCGCATTTTCAGCCGTCCCATACAGAAGGACAGAGACAGCGTGTTGCGTGCATGGATCGAAGCAGCGACAATAAAATAAAGAACAGTTAGGTTTCTACTGGCAGTGCCATGGTGGCAGCTGGTGGCGACCAGTCTCTGCGCTGTGAAATCGATAACGAGCCGATATGAAAAATTAGGGCGTGACCTAAACCTGTATGATGCGTTGGTGGATAGATATGAAATTGATGGCACAAGAAAAAATACCGCTAATTGTGTGAACAATACTACAACTCTCAAAACGAAGTCCAGAATGAGAAAAGTAAACCTACCAAGTTAAAAATAGTATTTAAAAAATTTCTGCACTTTTCGCAGTTTTTGTTTCGCACTCTTGATGTTGATCTTTGCACGATTTTTTGTCATAAAAGGCAGGGTAATTCACAAAAAGATCATCCACCAAGACTTACATGGAAACATTCTGGATAAATCAGTGGTTAAAGTATCAATACAGAGGTAGAGAAACGCTAGTTTGGCTTTGGGCCCCCAGATGGTGGTTTTGGACCCCTTGCTGCGTATTGTAGAAATTAAGGTAAGGGAACGCTTTAAATTAAAAACTAAAGGTGGGAAACTGCGTTCTCCGCGTTTCTCTATACTTTAACCACAGGGACAAATAGCTTCTGATGGAGTCGTATGGTATCATTGTTGCCCTTTGATCTTTTGTCTATTTAACAATACTGTTGAAGTCTGGATTTGTTAGGCTTGGTCGTGATTGGGTTTCAAACACTTTGTTGTGAATTCGGCAAATTTGATCTACCACGAGTTGTACAATAACTGTAATAAGCTGTAGAACAAATCCGAAACAAGTTGTAGAACAAGTCCATACAAAATTGTCCAACAACTTCACAACGTATCGATGTCGTGTCATTTTGGCTGTAGTGATGGCCTAGGTTTTGAGATATCAGCTAAAAGATTTTGTTTACCGGTAAGCTACCGTCATGCCACATTCAAGTCCAAGCGGTCACAATTTAGAGACCAATAATATGCGCCAAAGCGCTTGCGCAAAAACACCGCAAAATCGACCATCGACATTGGCAGGTGTATGCGTTAAGAGCAGGGAACGCGGTTTCTCTCCGATGTAAACAGTATAGGCCTACAAAATCTAACCTCCACCTGCTTTGATTTTTTGCACAGCATGTTGTACGACAAAATATAAAGTGTACAATTTAAAAGGTTGTTTGCAGCTTTTATAGGTAACCCACCTTGGAGCTACAGAACGTCACATGCCACACGGATATTCACGAGTTATTCTATAAGAAGTCGACTGCCTATACAGCAAAATCCACAGTATCCTGACATGTTCATACTCCACTTGTTGTACAACACGTACGACTTATTGTCTGACACATCGAAGTAGTAGAGTCCGAGCTTATGCCACAGTCTCTCGCTCTCGGATGTAAACACCGTTTGCCTTCACGCATGCGCGGATCGACGGGTGTAAAAGCATTTCCGGCTAATTTATGGCAGCCGGCGCCGTCCGTCGACGATGAAAATGCGCCAGCGTTAGCGATTTATCATTATGCAATATGCTGTTACAGACGGTATGTCGATAATATGCAAATTCTTGACAGAACGGTAGATTTTGAACGTCATCTGGAACGAAAAAAACTTACTCGACGGCTTAGACTTTACGGCAGACCACACCAAACGTGGACTATCTTTTATGACGTATGAAAACTTACGCAGTAGACGCCCTCTCCCTTTACCATCTTTTTTGCAGTTTCTTTTAATCCCTTTTCAGTCCACATGGCCTTCTCTTATCCTTAAAATTTATACACCTTAGAGCAGTTCTGTAGAGCAGAGATGCTGCCTGCAACAAAGCAGATTTCGATCTACTTGAAATGAAAGTAGCCAAAATTTTTGGCCGATTTTTCGTTTTAACTGTCGTGCCTATCTGTTGTCTGTCACATATGTATTGTGGCTAAACAATACGTTTTACGGGGAAAGTGTTTGAACAAGCAAATAGGATTGTTCGACGGCTACCCATGTGTGTGGCGCCGCTACGTGGCAGCTGCGTTTTTCGCTTGTCCGACGAATTTGTATGAATACTGCGGCCGTACGCGTTTCTGCTTGCTGAAAGTATGACCGCGTTCTAGCTTGTGGTTTCTGGAGTAGAAGGTTCATGTTGTTTTCCAGTTTGCCGAGCCCTCGTGGAATATTTCACTTGGAAAACCTGCTTTGTGCTTAAGCCTAGCTAGACTGTTGGCCGCGGCCATGTTCCGTGTGTCCTACATGTTCAATCATGCGTGAACAAGTCTACAGTCGTGGTCAGCTGCTGGGGCTATGGTTGCAAGCCGAGTACAGCTTCACTGATGTCACTCGCCGCCAGGTGTGGTCTGCGAGGTTTGGGCGTGAGAGGTCCAGGCCCCGCGGCCGTTGCGAGGACAACACCAACTTGCAGCCGCTGCCCATCGATGAGCTGATCGACAACTTGACATCTTGACATCGTCTTGCCGCTGTAAACTTGCCGGATGACCTGCGACGTTTGCCTGAGATGCCGTTCAGATGTGGATTGTGTGTGGCGC
>Ga0209671_1005970_pt1 | contig 12413 bp, 7 predicted proteins | sample WorMetHERISLAND2_2_FD_187401 | JGI IMG/M metagenome (GOLD analysis project Ga0209671, IMG submission 187401) | Marine gutless worms symbiont microbial communities from Max Planck institute for Marine Microbiology, Germany - Olavius geniculatus... | ecosystem: Host-associated > Annelida >...
GAACATTCAGAAACAAAAAGTGTTTCAGCTTCAAGGGGGCTTCGCCCCAGGCTTGCCATATCCACAGATTTTCCGTGGATATCCATGGATATATCCATGGATATCCATATATCCATATATATCCATAAATATATCCATATCCACAGACGCCTATTGTGCGTACATATAGCCACGAAATTTTCGCGAAATATAGCAGTGCCAGAGCGTCCATCTCCCCTCCAGGCATTACTTTTGTGAAATTGTTAAAAATAAATAAAAGCAAAAAAAACACATTAGCATTAAAATATGATTTTAGAAAAGCATTTCACAGCAGTCATGAAAATCTACCGTAATTATTTTATTGTCCTTGCTATAGCCGACCGATAGGTTGAACCTTGGGTACGATATGTTTTCTCAATCGTCTCTTTAACCGTAACAAATGTATTGTGGCTAAACAGTACGTCGTAAGGAGTCGGCGATACCGTTGGATAATCACGGGGCGATAACGATTACCTATAAGCTGTTGAAAGTAATGTCTCTATCTGCGGCTTTTTGGCCGCAATTTGTAATGTAATAAAGCGCATTAGAGGTTAATTTAACAATATGCGCTATATAAATTTACATTTTACTTACTTACTTACTTACAGTGCTTCTGTCTGCAGCCGTCACTTACGTGCGCCAAATTACCGTATCTTATTTTATCTGATTTTAGCGTTCAGTTTATCAACGTCACCAGATCTGTATGGAATTGCAGTCACTCTGGAAAATCGCTATCTTTTCGCAACCGGAAGTCGGACACTGGCCTTCAGATATAGGCGGTACGGTCGGCCCATCGCAGCAACAGCTGGAATTTTTGTTTTGTTCTCCAAGACGCATGTTGCATTCAGATGTATATGGAGTGAACGCTTTGAAAAACACTTGCAAGGGTAAGTTTAGATTAAATTTGTTAGGAATCCAAAATATTTGTAATTTTGTCACCGTTGATAAAAAAAAAATGAAAATAATTTCACAAACTGATAGACCGTTTGTTGCCCAAACAACAGTATTAAAGTTAGATTAAGACCTGCTGCTGCTATAGTGCACATAAATTAATTCAGCCTAACAAAATAATGACGTGTTGATGTCTCTGATATTCATTTGACTCAATAACGTAAATAAACGAGAAAATGAAGAGTAAGAACGACAGACAGAAAAATATTATATAGAGATAAAACACTTAAATAATTCAGTTTAATTAGCAAATGCGACAGCACAATATCCATGGATATATCCACAGGATGGTTGAAGTCTGATATCCACACATGGATATATCCATGGATATATCTATGGATATCCATATTCACGGCAAGCATGGAAATAACTCAACAAAATGACGGTTTGCGAATGAGCTGAACTTAACTATGTTGGGTTATGTTAAGTTGGACTTTAAATTGAAATTCATAATAAGTAAGTGTTGTATGTGCATAGGCGGACGGCCGCATGTTATATGTCGGCACTGGACCGACAGTTTTCCTTGTTTGTCTCATTGTCTAGTTAGGCCTATCTTCGATCATCCAGCGGTTCGCCTCCCATGTACAGATTATACAACTACAGTGAAAGCAAGATACCCAGCTGTCGACAATAGCCGACCGTAATCATCATCATCAGTGGATATCCGGAAGCAGGCCAAAGGCCTCTATTTCCGCCCGAAGTAGATAACTTCTACGCCCGAAGTAGATATGGTTGTCAGTGACATCCAAGGTCATCTAAATCGACAATTTTCATTTTAATGATTAATAGTAACATTGGCCGCATTTCTCACCATTTTCGAGATAAGGCCAGTTTTCCATTGAATTTCCAATTCCCTCCATTTAGCCCCCCAATTTGAAAATGTTCCTCTTGCACTAGATGGCTAAAATTTTGCGTGCCTGAGTTTAACACACATGGCTAATTATCGTGTAAAAAGTAAAAGTTGTCCCCTACGACCAAAAGCTTAACCACAATACATCCTTTATACGGACGGACGGACAGACAGACAGACGACGACAACCATGCCAATAGCTCGACCGTTACTTAAGTACGGTCGGCTGAAATTGTTTCTTTAATCATGATATAGCCTAGTTACATGTAGTCGGATTCTTTTCACGCACAACAACAAAGACAAAGCATAGTTTCGTGTTTATTCAATAGTCTAATCAAAGTTTACTCGTTTCAGAGTTAAACTACTGTTCTGTCACATAGGCTAGCTATCGAATCATCGGTAAACGCTGTGTATGTCTGTGTGTGACGTGCTTAACACGCATTAACGACTAATCACACGATATCGTCAATTCTCTTATTATTATAGTAACTAAAAGGCGCTCGAGAGAGTGCATATCTGCGCTAAGTGAATTTTTTTACAAAATAGTTATTTGAACCCCCCCTTTTATTATTATTTTAGCTGATTTTGTTAAGTAACTTAAGCCAAATAATTAACTCTATGCATAGCTCCTTCAGTTCTGTCGTCGATTTTTTCATCATTTTGGGACAATTGCGTCGTTATCACGTGGTCACTACTTGAATGGGTGACTGTCTGCAGACAGGTAAACGATCTCGATATATAACCAACATCAAGATCAACTCAGCCTTCCATCCTTCGGGGGTAGATAAATCAAGTACCGGCTAATATGGCTGGGGTTAAAATGGAGCGCGTTCACCTGTATCGGGTGGCAGCTTACACCGTGTGATCCCAGATGGCAGATGACGCTCCGCATAGCTCTGTGATGGGTTTCCTCTTAACAGCTACACACCACCTTTTACCTTTTGAAAAACGCATTTAGTAGCAAGATAACACAAGTGCTAAATTATACCAAATTTCCTGTGACGGTCGTAGCGTGGAGCTGCAGGTGCTGCAGCATCCCTAGATTTCGGCTCAGCGCCTCTAGTTTAGTGTACAAAGCCGACGGGAAGCCAACTGTAAGCCCCACCTACTGTAAGCTTATGCCACTAAAGCATTAAATTTCAATGTCACACAACGGCGTAGTTTCAGTCATGATACATGGCAGTGTGCAGTGTCTCATATCTTTGGTGTGTCAGGTGATAATGTTCAGTTTGTATATGTAACATGACTGAATCTGCGCCTTTCTGCAACATGATGGTAGGCAGAAACGTAGAATTCTTGGAGAAGATACGAAAATATCGTTTGATGCTTGGTGTTTTAAACTGTTTTTTCTGCAGTAGAGGCAAGCACGAGTTGTTTCAGTTGCTTGGTGTAAGACGGTATAAATAATGTAGTCTATGTTTGGCTTAGGCCACTATGTGTTTGTGTGTCATATTATGTTACGTATTTTATGTGTTCATCTTTCTCTTTCTACCCTAGTTATTAGTCATGTCTACTGTGTTGTATTTTTTTCCTTTATTGTGTTAATTGTCTGCTGTCTGCTTTGACGAATAAAGATTCATATATAATAAAGGTCATCCTGTTCAGCAAAGTTTGGGATGGTGCACTACACTCCAGATTTTAAAACCGCCACTGAATTTTCCTCTTGATCTCTTGAAATTAAAATAATTCCCCTGACTTGACGACAGAACATTTTGCTCCAAGGTCAATAAGTTGTAGACGGTGGTCCTGGATCAAGATGCTGTCATTGTGAGTAAATGACTAATAGAGCTATAACAGTAGACATGTAGAGCAACGTCATCACGCTGCTGTGATATGATTGGTTGCAGGTGCTCGTGACGTCACTCCGTGCTGTAACGTCAGCGATCCCATTAATCACCTCGAGCTGGTCATCTACACAGCAACATAGCAACAGTGTGAATGCAACAGACTCCAACAAAATGAATAATATGAATAGCACGGATTAAATTAGCCTACCACAGACTCTCACGCCTGTGTGATTATCTTTTTCTATAATTGGCTAAAATCTGATAAATCGATCGATCAATTAACATATATTTTTGTGAAACTCACTGTTAGACAGACAAAATGGACATTAGGCCTAACTTTAGACAGCGAGACGGTTGGCTGCAGTATATGCCAATCAAGCTAGTGAATGAAAGTGATAGGCCTATCTAAAAGGGCGCGTCGCGAATGATTAGAAACCGTAATGCTGGCGGATGACTGACGACTTTCGCCTGTGTGTCGTGCGATGACTCGGTGATGACGTCATGACGTGAACTGGTTTTGTCGTTGTTGTCTTGCGCCAACCTATGCAACGACAACAACAACAAGTAGCTTACGACAAATTGATCATATTAAGCTTCTTCTGTCACGTTCGTGCAAAGATTACTACGTGATTTGCGCAGCTTGACTGTAAACATTAACTAAATTGGTTAGACATGGTAATTAATTATACACTGACACTACTTGTAAGCCATTAAAAACCAAAAGTACTAGACCTAGAAAGCATACTTAATATACAATAAACGTGGAAACGGGAGTTCAGTACTTAAAATCAAATTCCCCATGGACTGGTAAAGCGCTGGGATAAAAACACAGTGCTTGCAAAATAAGGCGAATTAGCCTACACTGGCGGGTATTTATTACAGCTGGTAACGATTAAACATTTTATTGGTAACTTTTAAAAAAATTATATAATTATTTGTCGTTAGTTTTGATTAAAACTGACAGTGGCTATTTATCAAAAAAGATTTATAAGTTATTCAATCAACAGCTGTCAGTCACAGATGCATTGAGACGTAAATAGATCTACCCTAGACCTTTTAGACCTATCATAGGTTTGTTTTATACAATCAGTTTCTCCGGGGAAAGTGATTATCGCTTACTCATGCCATGTTTACACGAGGCAATCGTCGCGGCGATCGTCGCCGCGACTATCATCGCGACCAGTTGCCTGTAGTGAATACACGAGGCGACTGTCACGGCGACTGTCGCGGCAATCGTCGCAGCGACTGGTCGCAGCGACGATCGCCGCGACCAGTCGCTGCGACGATCGCCTCGTGTATTCAGTACATTGCTAAACGCTTGCCATTTGATCTATTTTATAATGCGTTCTTAGTGACGTGATTTTAATCTTAAATTTAGGCTAACGATTAAAATGTTGTTAATGGTCAAAAATTAATTTGTATTACGTCGAGTATTGGTCGTTAATTTCCACAGTCTGTTCTAGTTTAAATGGATTAATTCGCCAAAAATTAAGCCCCGCTGGCAATGGGTGATGGCTTCGCTGTCGGGCCATTCAAAAACTGACATATGAAAACGTGGTTCAAACGCAGTTCCGCTGTTATTCAACAATTAACTGCTTTCACCCTGATATGATTTTCAGTAAAAGGATTGTATTTGGAACATAAAAAATTATCCTGGCTAACTTGGCTGCACTGTGGACGTGTTCACTGTCCAAATGTTGAAGGCTGTCCCCTGCGTGCAGTATTGAAACGGCGTCAATAACGTCTTTGCTAGGTGTACAATTACGTAAGTGAAGGCCAAAGTAAAAGTTCACTACACAGTATACACTGAGATGCAGTTGCAGTTGCCAGCGTACCCTAACGTTAATCCCCTTAGCATTCTCCTTGTGTCTTTTGGAAACTTGAGATGGGGAACGTAATGGGCTAAAAACTGGCGGTAGGGGAACTGAGTTCCCCCCCGTTTTACGGTTTTGCCAAGACTTTAACCACCAACCGTGTAGATCATAAAGAGGGATACGGTATAGTCTACCTGGCCGAGGAAACTCGACGTGCGATGATCTGTTGTTGTCATCGTATTCGTTAGACGGCGCCACTGTGACAGCAACTGTAGGCCTACTAGAACGACCAGCATCGGCGTCATCGTTGTTACCGTGGTAACTGTAAGCTTCGTCGTCAACATGATCAAAAACAGCTGTAGCACAACGTCATGCATAACGTCCCAACTACGGCAGTCTGATGTCAATATGACAGATTGGACTTTTATAGTTGTTCGGGAAGGTGTAGTGGTTTAACTCAAACCCTAGTATTTTCGCCAACCCCTCATGCAGTTATAACATGGAAATCCCCTCTGAGTATTAGTTTGTGACATTTTATTATTTCGTGGGAAAAAATGCGAAAAGATGAGGCTCGCTAACTAAGTAGTTGCCCCTAGATTTCAATAGTCACTGCTTCACTAAAATTACACTTTAACTCCAACATACGAGTAAAGTATGTCACCACATACATGTTTATTACTTAATTTTGTTGTCGCCACTCTTAGAGTGGCGACAACAAAAAAACAATGTCGGCGCTAACAGCCGACATAATATGCGACCGCCCATCAGAATTCCTGTTAAACACAATACATACGGACCACTAGAAATAAAAGCAATAAATTGCCTACAGTCTGTCACATGCACAAAGCTTCCTCAGCGCACGACTGTCACAAATGCATGGCACGCAGCAGTACATCGGTGCCAGGAGAAACAATGCGTCAGTTTCTCGAGGTTTTAACGGCCGGTGACCTTAACCTCTCACTTTTTAAACTGACAATTGAAACACAGAATATTTTTGTCCTGAGTATATTTAAACTATTTTTAGTTCTCGTACGCTGCTTACTTTTTGAGTCAGGACTAACCCAGATACACAAAACAGAAGACGGACGGACAGATAGACAAACGATTAAGACGCGTAATGCGGCCTAGGGATGAGCACACGACAAGAAACTGACCCTGATGATGAGAACGACAGCAAACTCGAACGGTCAGCTTCATGTTGTGATAATAACACGCCCCTTGATACTTGTTGTCAAGTTCGCCAGCGCGACCGCTAGACGTCGCTATACACACAGCACGTACAACGTCAGGCTATCTCGAGGTTATGTGACGAAACAGCTCTACCCATTACTCCATAGCGTGATCTGTCTTCTGCCTGTTGTCTGTCACACTCGTGACCTCACCTTTGAGTATGATATTTAAATTCAATAAGGTTGTGAAGGTTTTCGAGATACATGTTCGAGTGAAATTTCATCAACCGAAGTGCAGCGGTTTGTGAGTTTTCGTGTTAACATCGAAACAGAGAAAACAACCTATAGCGTCGATGCTAAAACAATACTGTAAAAAGCAGAACAGAATTAATACATTACACGAACTGGCTCGGACGAACACACAATAAAGTGTTTGGTCGTGATCATTTTTGTCATTGAGTTAAAACTTTTAAAGGTGCTAACCTTGTTAATCGTGATTATTCATTAGATTAGCGCATGTTAATTAAACAGCTCTATGGTAATAACGTAGTATGAATCGTCCATGACTCACTGATGAAGTAATAAGATTGTCCCGGCTTGTACTCGGGCGCGTTTGGGATGGCCTGGAACGGCTCGAACAAGATCGTGAATCTTCGTCTGTGAAGAGGACTGCTACAGTTGAGTATCAGCAGTGGCGAGTCTGAACCCTCACGACTTTGATGATGATGATGATGCTCGTTGTTAAGGTCCGCCTGCAGCAGACTACAAGTGTCGTACTCACGCTTGCTAACCTGCACGAACAAAAACATTAACAAAAAAAACAATGTTAAGATGCGTTTTGCCGGAAAAAAATGTTTTAAAACGTTTGCAAATGCAAACATGAACGATTTGCACTGGAAAATCGGCATGCAGGCAAGCTGTCAGTTAAATGCAGCACGTAAACTAAAAAAACTAAAAGTGTTTTAAATAGAACTAAAAATGTAAACATTCAAAAAATTAAAAACAAACGGATATGGAAAAAAAGCTTAATATAGAAAAACTAAAAAGAAAGAAATAACATTAACTAAAAAATGAAACAAAAAAATAACCGTAAAGCAGTTTGGATATTATCCGTAAAGTTTGAAGGGGTGCCAGATGATGCACTAAAGTGAATTTTGCGTTAGATCTCACGACTAATGTATCTGACACACGTAACAGGTCGTCAAAAATAGCAGACGTCTAGGCCTATTACCGGACGTGTTTATTCAAGCGCAAATGCCCGAAAGCCCTTTTTGGCGGGGGTATGTTTCAGACCACGCTAAGAGAGCTTACGACGCTCTTCCAGACCTTTGGACTGATGGGGAAGGAAACATCGTTTCTCCCTATTCTCCCTCCGTCTTCTTTCGTTCCTCGCTTCTTTAAATCTAAGTTTGTATAATAGCATATGCCCCATATCTCAAAAAACTTATGCCGGACCTAGACGTTGTCTCCATTCATAACTTTTGGAGACGTTTTCGTTCACAAGAAACGATTATACAGAGAGACAGGTATGCAGGCACACAAGCAGAAGGGTCACTGATAATAAATCAAAAGCCACGTCACTGTTGACAATCAGTGCTATAGCGCGACCGGGTACCGTGGTCATCTCACAAATCATCCTGCTCTTGCTGCAGTAAGACAACGTCTGCAGGTGAGGCTATAGTGAATACGAGCATGCCAACTGCAACTGTGACACTCTACTATAATATAAACGTATCTGCTGTAAAGTATAGGTTCCATACAACGCAATGCACGCTCTACGATTGCGAGTAAGATAACAGTTCTATGCTAGCGTGTTGGCTTTTGTTCTCGCGTTTCTTGAGTTCGCTGCGAGTTTCCTGCGCCTACGCGTCGCTCTGCGTTTAAAGCAACGTACACAACGCAGGGCTTAGGTGGAAATAAGCGACGCGCGGATAACGCAAGCAAGTAGGTGCAGCTAACGCAAGGAACGCGAGAAACTACGTATATAGCCATGCGCAAGAGACGCAAGAGCAAACGCAAGAATAAAAGCAGTGGTCACTGAGTGTCACTACTCGCTGTGCGTGCGTTGCGTTAGGTGGAAACGAGCCTTAAGTCATTCATTCAGTCACGCCTGAGCTGCTATCAACTCACTGACAGCGCATCACTACGTCGAATAGCGTATAGAATCCACACAGAAAATGATTTAACAAAGCGACACTTGACTGCATGTCGCGCAGAAGTGCAGCTGTCAGTGGCAACATAATATGATTATACGTTTAGCGACGTACGGCAATATTGGCTTGTCAAACTCAACTCACGGCAACAGCGACACTACAAGTAGCCTATACTGGACACTAAACAGTGATTGCATGTAGCTTATTAACTCCGCCAATGTAACGAAGTGAACATTGGAGGAGATTATGAGATTGGTCGTTCTGTCCGTGTGTCCGTCGTTCCGTCTGTGTGTCTGTGTGCATGTCTTTGAGGCGCCATATCTCCATAACAGTGCCAGATAGACGCATGGTCACAATGTAGTAGTAGTAGTAGTTGTTGTTGTAATGTTTAAAAAAAACTTCTACATTACAAACGCCTTCTAGTATTATACTGCAGTGACTAGACTGAATTACACTACTGTTGACCATGGCTGACTTTTTGTGCGGTGGTGCTGATAGACTGGCGGAAATACGAGTTTTGCCTGTCTGTCCGTCCGTCTGTCGGTCTGTCTCGTATGGGCATCTAACTTGAAAACCCACCACAGAATAGCACGTCATGAACGTTAACGTCATCTAACAAAAACTAAACACAAACAGACTGCACTATTTCAACTTGTTGTGAAATTTTTGTTACAGCTTGTTGTATCGGATTTTGTACAACGAATCCACAACGTATCGAAGCACTTAGCAGTGGCGTGGCAGGAGCAAGGCACAATTACCCCCGCCCCTCTAAATGTTGAGCTGTTGTTAAATTGTCGGGGAATTTTATTCTTGTCGGTATGGGGCCGAAAACTCGCATTTTGTAGAAATCTAGGAGCGAAATCAAAAAATTCTGAACATCCAGAATCTCCAATGTCGGCAATTTGCAGCTGTCTGTCAAAATGCTGTCGGAAACTTGCCGTGACTGTCGGTAAAGTGAAACTTCCTGCCCTGCTTACTTTTTCTACCCACAGCGCCGCTGGCAGGTGAAGCTTAGACTGTTAGTTGCTGACTGACCCGGTAGATGACGTAGTACTCGTGATGACGATGGCGTCGACGATGTCCACTGTCTGTAGATGACGTCAGCGCCGGATTAGAGTAGTACGGGCAGACGAAATCGACGTCGTCAAACTGACGCACGTCAATGATGTGATCGTTCTTACTGATCTTAAAACTACGCACACCGCACAGCACTACAATCGTCAAATTTGAACCTGACACAATAAGCTATAGACTCTCAGTGTACATGTCTCAGCTACACAACAAATGCTATTTCAGCAAAATATAAAAGACTTTGTCAAGTCATAAGGTCTGTTGAATTGGGTCAGCGTTTCTTCCGCTTCAGTTTATTAGCCAAGTCAAACAACATTTTTTTTAATTCTTGGGCTTCACGTGGAAAGCAAAAAGTATGTAGGATCAAAAGGACATAAGCTTCCAGTAGCTGAAAACGTTACTGAAAATTGCCACATTGCAGCATACTTTCGGCGTTTTTTTTGTTAATTCATTTAGCTGGCTGATTGATCGAAAAAGTTCTTATATAATCCAATCTGTTCCGCTAATCGTAGAAACGTTTTGATGCCACATTTCCAATCTAAATTTCGGGTTTCATCGCTTTTTTGTTGCCTGGACTACACATTTTAATTGGAATCTACTCTTAAACTATGCCCTGAGCGAGACACCTGTTAGTACTTGTGGTGGGACAGCGTAAATTGCGGGTGAATAAAACGACATGTCGTTAGCGTTTCGCCGAGCTGGGGAACTAAGTACCAACGTAAGCATCTGTACAAGTACTACAGTGCTAGTGCAAGTGCCGCGGAGTGATCGGTGAAGCGCAAAGGCGTTACATCGTGCTCCGTGTCACATCACGTCTTCACAATGATAATGACGATGACGATGTCTAATGAGTATATTCACTCTGCATCGCGACCCATGAGTGTAGGTATGCGCTAGAACAGAATACCTTAACATGACGTGCAAATTTTTTCAAAAAATGCGCGTATTATACATAATCGACCGCTTACTGCGCGCGCTTTAAATGTGCGCGTGATACCAGCTCGCAATAATTATGAGCTTCAAATACACCGATCTTCAGACTATAACCAAGGTGCAAGAACAAAATACCATAACGTCGAGCTGCAGAAGTTCGTGAACTGAACCTGGCTTGCATCAGCGTGAAATAATTTCACGGCAATTATTAGACCAAGCAGGGTACGACTTTGACAGCATGATGCAGCGTGATGAAGCGCGATTACCGGCAGCGAGTGCATGAAAGCAACTCAGCAATTACAACGTCATACTCCGTACCGCTGACGTTGTGCTGTAATGTGCCGCTAAATCCGCGTCGAATCGACGGTGAGTTTGTGTGCGTGACCGTGTTGCAGCCGGACACCGGCTTGAAATCATGCTCCGCTCAATTTGCAAACAGCAAACATCAAACAGCAATCACGTACCGCATCGTGTTCGCTCTGTGACGACTGACGACCTTCGCCGAGCGTCGGCCAAACGAATTCAAACGGATATTTTGCATTATCGGACTGGACTGTTGATACTAGAGCACTGGAAGGTTTGAATTCTGCGACTGCATTCCCGTTGCGTCTGTCCGTGCATAAGTTGTAAGGTTGACTGCAGCAGTTCTTTCTGACGAACTCAGCGACGTATAAACCAGCCCAAAACCCAAAGATCGTAACCAGAAACTCGACGCCAAGACCAAAACACAGTCCTGATGAACTAAACTGCATGATGCACAGAATGAACGTTTATCTCGTTATCACGGTCTCGGTCATGCCTTGCAAAGTTGGCTACATTTGTTCGTCATTTTCATGTCCGTCATTTTTAGCGCCCCTGCAGAAACATGCGATTGCAAATTGAGGTTGTCGCTTGGCGAATAAAAGCGAAAACCGATTTCGCTTCTTATCAAATTATTTGATGCTTGTTTTGATCTCGGACAAAATTCTGCCCGTTTGTATGTGGTTGCCTATTCGTAATTGCGTGACCTCAGCAGTCTGCATGCACTAGGAATCAAAATGTGCAACACCAAGATTGACAGCCAAAATGTCAATCTGAGTTCAGCAGTCGCAGCAGAAGGAAGGCGTGCCGTGGATGTGCAATAAAAATTAATTACTCAATGTTAATTCGGCTTTGAGAGATTTCATCAATGCGGATTGCACACAGCGCGTCACTGCTATAACTTCTGTCGGTAGCTGCTGCTGCCTAGTCCGTACTAATCCACTTTCTCGGCTGCGTCATCAGAGCACTTGTATTTACCACATCGTGCATATCACGACGCTCCTAGTAGACTACAGCCAGTCACATTAAGTATAAGCTGTACGAAACGATTAGTACAATACGCGCTGGTGATCGCGAGTTGGGTTTTTATTTTGACACTGTTAATGAGATATGACAAGATGTTAAGCTTACAGCAAAACCGTCGAGAAATGTCATGTTTTGCTGCGACAAGTGTCCGCTTATTTCTCGGCTCAATAAAAACAAGAAGCCCAGCTGTCGCTAAAAAGCCGACCGTACTGGTTGTCAGTGACCTTTAAGGTCATCCAAGGTCGATGATTTTTGTTTCATTTTTATTGTTTTTTTTTATTTTTTAACCATGACAATAGCTCGACCGTTACTTATATGCGGTCGGCTAATAAAAGTAAGCT
>Ga0209671_1005971_pt1 | contig 12412 bp, 7 predicted proteins | sample WorMetHERISLAND2_2_FD_187401 | JGI IMG/M metagenome (GOLD analysis project Ga0209671, IMG submission 187401) | Marine gutless worms symbiont microbial communities from Max Planck institute for Marine Microbiology, Germany - Olavius geniculatus... | ecosystem: Host-associated > Annelida >...
ATATGAGAGTTCAGGGTCTTTCAAAGTCATCGGTGTTGATACGACTGAAAAGCTCGTCACTAGTGCTTGTTGTGATAGGCAGCATACTCCTGCCTATCTGCGACCGTTTTCACGAAAGACTGGCCAACAACGGTAAAATAACGACTTTTGCGGGGTACCGCTCTTTGATGCGCTCGTGCGCAAGTTTCCTTGAACCTAGAGAATCGAGACTTGGACCGTTGAAATCTACGTTCAATGCCAAAAATTTCATATGCAGCTTGTCCATGTCTATCTCAATTGGTTTCGGCGCAATTCGTTCTTGCAATGTGTCTCGCAACCCGAAATCGCCAAAAAATCTATAAAACCCGCTATTTTGGCGTTCAAGGTCATTCAAGGTCATTGAATTGAGCGCCAATCGAAAGCTAGTTACGACTTTCTATTAGTGATTAACAGTAACCTAGGCCCTATCTCGCACCGTTACTGAGATACAGCGACTTATTGGCCAAAAATCGCAAATTTTGCCCACCCCTCTCATTTAGCGCCCTCGTTCGGGTGACCCTTTTCAAATTTATGGAAAAGCTTTACGGTTCTTGAAACCAGAGTCTTCCGGGCAGCCGACGGTAAAGATTTGGTGATCCTAGCTGGCACCGTTTTTGACTGATCTATCCGTGTGACAGACAGACGGACAGACGGACAGACAGAATTGCGATGGTTAAGACGCGCTGAATGCATTAGCTGCTTTCGCGCGTAAAAATCACGTGGCTGTCCAAAGCTGTTTTAGGTTTTTACTTGTTTAGTGCTGTCGCATAGATTATATCATAATCACCGCGTCAGCGCTACATTTGGCGTTAATAGTAACAATCTATCGCGCATTTAAGTCTACCACTTATGCATGCACGTAGTGACCTACGTGCAATAAAATACGAATCCGACAGCTTTGTCACAGCCGCGTCAAATATGGACGTAGGCTACTGGTATAATTCTTTCACATTCACACTTTGCAGTAAATATGCAGTTAAGTAATCATCAGTGATCAAATCACACCGTCGACGTGTCGCTACACTACCTTGTGAAGTCTCTCTAGTCAACTTCAGAATGAGAACACTAGATTCATTATACACATCTAAAGTTGACTATAGGCTGTCACGATTCGTTCACAACGTAATTATCATTGGTGTATTTTTGAAGTTTACATTTGATGTTTGTTAAAAGACGTTAATATAGAGGGCCTAAATAGTTACTTAATTAATATCTTATGTTCGTGGCGAGTGTATATGTACGTAGTAGGCCTACAGCGCATCAGCTAACGCAACAGGCGAGGCTGAGTTATCAGCCTCTAAAGTATTAGAACACAGAAAGTCTATATAAACCGACCCATCAGACTTCGAAACCTCGACAGATTATTCTTGAAGGAATTCAGCGTCGACGCTGTAAAAGTATAGGTGTATTAATTTACAGCTGCAGCACATTAGAAACGTTTTTTTTTGCGTTTGCGGGATACAAATAATAAGTTGCATATTGTATTGCACTGTATTGTGATTTGTGTGCGTTTAGACTGGTTTGAGTCACGCGTGTGGTTGCGGGTTCATGCCCATCTTACAACTTCTCGACTCGGTGGAAGACGTCGACCCAAATCTCGCAGACAACGACGGCAACACCCCGCTCATATTTGCAGCACAAGCAGGTACCCTCTGCAGTCTCCATCACTGACACCGCTGTTGAACAATAACGTAAGTAATTTGGTAAAAGGCGGAATCCCTCTTATTGTTTGTATTCGCCAGGTGGCAGCATAGGACTAGCAGTTTGGCTGTAATTTGCAATCTGCCTGTTTTGGCTAGGGAGTTCGACCTTGAACTGGATAGAAAAGATGCAAGTATGTAAGGTTATTTGACAAGTGACAATCGCACAGGCTTTTCATTACATGGAAATACGAGATCCGTAATGCACGCAAACACGCCGTGATGCACATTACACAGGTAATACAAAACATGCAGTAAAGGCAGAGCAATACAATAATCAGGCCTGCAGTACCATAAAAGCCATTTCTAATGCGTGTAATGTTACCGTTCGACTGAAATCGCGAGACCTGACATCGCGAGAGTAGGCCTAAACCAGCTCGCAAGGGTGGACATCGAGACTTGTTTTATTGTACGAGTATTTTATTTTAGCGTTTTAGTGTTTTACGATGTTTTGACAACGTGAAGTAAGGCTAAATGACGCATAAAATCAACTTTAATTCCACGTAACCCGCAGTCAGTTCAACGTTAAGTAAACTTTGACAGGCGTTTCGTTAGAAAAATATCAGCAAAATAGCTCAATACAGCAGTCAGAGACTGGTGCTGCTGGCGCCGTTGCTGATTCCGACACTGCTGACGTCGTCGCTGCTGGCACGAGCGCCTGACTGGCTTCGTCCTCATCCTCGCTGCTGCTGCTGCTGTCGACACGCGGCTGTAGCCTGTAGAGACTCCGTAGCGCCGACAGAATGGCTGACAGCGCGCAGAAACTGCAGATGACGACAAGGCCTACTAACCGACAAGTGCATGCCATGTGACTTTGCGGCCGCCTGGCCACGCTTCATTGGTCGGACTGACAGTAAACATGTTCGCTGTTGAAGAGGCCCCTTTTGCTCAATTTCTGATTTGGTACCGCGTTGTCAGGTCTCGCGATTTCAGCGCCCCTTGGAATACATGTAAGACGACGCCAGTGAAGCCAAGCGAATGATGGAGTGAAGACTGCGGGATGGAGAGAAGAGGAGAGGGGAGAGGGTCATTGGGTAGGTAGTCAGTTGATGACATTATACGCACAAAGAGTAATGATTGTAAGTGCCTCCGGTCAAACACACTGTCATCACAATCCGTATGCTGTCTCCTCGGATATAATCTTCCTCCCGCCCAGATATATCGCCCTTTTCTTCTAGGTCAACTCTTTTATCGACAATGTAGGGCGGAACTACCGACGACACCCTTTCTTCAGACTACAATCCCACATCCAGTAACGATATTTTTATGTACAGTCATCATTAGTCGTCATGATACAAACAAGGAAAATTAGTCACAAAATAGCCACATGAATAAACGTACATTGCAACTGCATGATAGTATGGATAAACTATTCCTATCTCGCTATAAAAATTCGACAGAAACGTGAACATGGCATAATGCCGCAGTCCAGTTATGAGTAAGGGGCTAGCTGTTACCAAGGAGATAGGATTCTGTGTTACCTTCTCGCTAGAAGCGGCGTTGTCGTCGGTTAAAAAGTTGCAACTTTTGACAGACAGCTGCCATTTTCTGACGGGAAATTATGGTTGCTCATAATTTTAATTTTGTTCCTAGATTTCTCAAAAATGTTTACTTTTGGACAAAAATCTTTGACACCAAGAAATATTTCGACAAGCTGTAGCCTTCTGCCCCGTCAAGTGCCATTGGTTGACATAGCCACATAAATAAACGTACATTGCAACTGCATAATAGGGTAGATAAAACATTTCTACCTTACCGTGAAAAATAACACAGCGGGCGGTTGGGTTATGTCAGGTAAGGGGTCGTTAGGTTCTTTCTTTAGTCCATTTACTCCAGTCTGCACAATGTTGTCGTCATGGTAACGCATCACCATTATAAATATCAGCATCTTGAGTATAGCAGCAGCAGCAGCAGCAACAGGACGTGAGGGGCTTCTCGCTGCTGGCGAGGTAATCAACCACGTGTCAAGCTGACCACAGTGACCACCACGATAGCAGCGTGCTGGCTGAAAAATTGACATTTAATGAGCGGCATACTAGTCACGCACCCAGACAAGCGGGAACTAAGAACGGACAAGCTGCTGGGCGGTTGCTCGGAGGTCTATAGAGAGGGCACCGGCCTCCACAAGTTCACCTTTAATTTTGTGGTTTTTATCGGTTGCATTGAACGAACATACTGATTTTTAAAAACATTTTAATTTTAATATGCAATAAACACGTCAAAAGCGTGAGAACAGTGACATTATTAGTAAATACACAGAAGCCAAAAAACTACAAAACAATACTAAAGAAAGCAAAAAAACGCAAAATACAAACATATTTATTCATAAGTACGGTATTACTTTTTGCTTCAGGTCTCAAACGTTCAGCGTCGGGACTGATTTCTGCTGTATAGCCTAATCTTTGTAATGCGTGCTGCCTTATATAAAAGTTTATTTACATGCTTTTTTGCAAAATGCACGTTACTGGATAGGTTCTGTAATGTTATGTTGTCGCTTTTCTCTTACTTGAAGATGGAGGCACTGGGACCTCTGCTACTGACAACTGTCCACAACCCCTCCACGTGTCTGAATCCATACAGCCTGCAATATATCCTTGGAATGCGCGTGATACATAGCATAATCAAAAGATACGTATATTATGACCTGTCGTCGCGTTGAAATGATTATTATGCGGTCGTCGTATAGGCGGCATTACGCTTTTTGCCAGTCTGTCTATCCGGCTGTCAGTCTGTCAGTCCCTATTACGCGAGAGTCAGACGCGTGACCAGGAACGCTTTACAATCTCGGAAGTGGCAGCTGATCGCCATGAGGCTTCTAATACCGCAGCACACTATGCAGTCATCTATTGCCCGCGTCAGCAAACAATGTCAATTAGACTCGCGGTGCAGCACCCAGACATACCACCGCCCCAATCAGTCACACTAAATCTTTACTCCGGAGCCTTCGAGCTACTACTTACTTCTTATCCCTCTGAGAGTAGGAGGCTGAGTTGATCAGATTACACAGTAGGTTAGCAACTTACTCAAGGTACCATATTTGCAAATAACCCGCGGTCTGGTTTGTTCTGTAAGGACAACTTAATCGGATACACAAGGGCGTAAAAACTTAAACTTTGAGTCAATTTTTTCACGGTAGTTTGTAGTTGTAATCAAAGTGTCAGTTTTTAGTTTAAAAGGTCAAGGACCGGACATCGAAAAAGAAGAAAATGATTCATATCTTGCGTCATCACGGCTTACGCGGTAACTCACGGTGCATCGGGTTTCCAACTCTTTTGCCGAAAATACCACTTGGAATATATTTTACTGACAACAATGCCATTTTTTTTAAAATTATTTTTTTAGACTTAATGCCAAATTAATGCCAAAATTGATGGCCAAGTTGAGTGTTATTGTCAAACTGGAACATCTGACGTTTACGTATACATTAAGTTCGAAGTATAATGCCAAAAGATGCCGAAATTTTGTATTAAAATTAAATTGTGTACGGCGAAATTACTTATAAAAATGCTAGATCTGAGTTAGGCCTATATGGCATTTTAAAATGCCATTTCGCAACTGTCCGATGCATCGGCGCTATCCGGTAGTTGAAAAATAACTCGAGACATCACATGCTGACATTAACATTGCCGCGGCTACACCTAAACCTACAAGTTTTCCGGACACCAGTGAGCAGTATTGATTAATGGTTACAGGAAGCATTATTGCTGAAGCAACTAATGCGATTTCCCACCAAACGCGCATATTGCCACAGTCTGGCTGCTATAAATCTATAAGACAAGATGGAGCGGTAGGATTGTATTGAAATGTAATGTGAAAATATTGGGCATACAGTTTTTGTAACATAGATCGCGATTTTAGTAGTATTATGATGAAACGAAATGCGTGGAACTGCCGCCTTGTTTCCTAAACAGTAGTTAAGCTTCTTGTTTGATTTTGTGGAATTTTGCTTTTTTATATTTGTATTTTTGTCACGTTTCTCTTATAACATGAATAACAACAAAAACCAAAGTAATTCGGTAAATGCCAAATCGTTGATCGATGCTGACACCTGGTGAATAATAAGTCATTTTTTCGTAAGTCGGAAGCAACTGCTTGTATTGGCTCGATGTTCGACTCCTAAATATCCCCTTCCTTTAAGTGTCAGAGACCCCGTCTGACGATGTGGCATTGGATCCCGTAAATACACCTGCCAAATAGCATCTAAATTCATCGAACGATTTAAGCAGGAAAAACGAGTGTGACAGAAAGACAGACAGCAGGCCACACTACGGAGAAATGTGTAGAAATCGCTTGCTAAGAACAATGCCGCCTTTCGGTAAAAAGAGATGAAATAACAGTTCTAAACTGACTTGTATGCACAATGAACAGTAATTGATCCAAAACAGGATTTTGGAGAAGATCCATAGATATACGCCCAAAAACGTTATTGCCATTTAACTCGGCACGAGGTAAAAGATTCGACACAGTTAACGCTGGTGAAATTGACGAATAAGTAACTGAGTTAGTCGGTGGCTGATTTAATGCAAATATTTCCCAATGTCTAGGTCCTTTGCTGATGTTGGGCCCCGTGAGGCGAAGTCTTTGAGCCAATTATGCCTACATTACTTCGGTAGTAACTCAAGTATTCTGGCCACGTTGCGTCAACGATACAGACGGACAGACGAAGGGACGGACAGACCGACAACTTACGGCGCCAATACGGGATTTTACGCTGCTTGCATCGCAAGGCTATGAAGCGTAAAATATTTGTTCTGCAAGTATTGCAAATGTTTTATTATGCACGTATAAGTCAAGATTCGAGGATGCGTTTATGGTAAAATAGAAAACGTTTAAAAATATTAATAATAAATTACGATCGATGCGTATTCTCGAAACGCATTCTGTCATCAAGATCTGCTAAAGATGCAGCTTAAAGCAACCGAAGAGCAAAGGGACAGACCATTGGCGACTATCGGCTAATCCAGCTGTACGGGATTACCTTGAAATGGACCGGATATAAAAAATGCAAGTAAGTAAGCAGGTTGTCTTTATTTGACTGATGACAATCGCGCAAGCATTTCATTACATATATATACGAGATCAGCGATGCACGCAAACACGCCATAATGCACAGCTAATACACAAACATGTATAGGCGGAACAATATATACAGTACCATAAAAGCAACTTTTTCCACTGTTTGCGTTGCGTGCTTGTTGTGTTCTTGCAGGTCACGACGACATCGTGAACTTTCTACTGCGACACTTTCATCTGCTCAGAGTCGACCAATGCAACAAACTCGGGTTTACCGCTCTCATGAAAGCCGCCATTCAAGGACGCACACGATGCGCAAAACTGCTGCTATTTGCCGGTCTGTCATCAGTAAATCAAAATAAAACTGATCTAAAACGAAATCGCGTGCGAATCCAGACTAAAAGTCGAGGGTCAATAGATTCGATCGAATTCCCCCATTATGCGAGACCAGGAAATGCGGCAAAAACAACAAAAACGTCACCCCTAGATGTGATTTTCCACTTCAAAATTCATAAAAATGCATCAGCGGCCGAGGCTTTGCCCCCAGTCCCTATCCAGTGTAGCAAAGAACTTACAGATTTCGCTGGATTAATGGAAGGTGGGAAGTAAAGTCTATTTTTTTACGAACAGTGTGGCTACGGGGCTGAAACTGAATTCGATTTTGTTTAGCTCGGTATGTAGACGACGCGTGCTTAGATGTTAGACTATTATTAGATTAAAAGGTTAAAAGGTAAAGGGAAACTTACCGCACAGAGCGTCACCTGCGATATGAGATCACACCGTGTGACTTGCCACCGGACACATGCAGATGAACGCGCCACGCTTTGTAACCGTAACCAGCCAGGTCGGCACTCAATTTACCTACAACGGCAGAATAGAAAGCTGTGTTGACTTTGCTGAAATGGTTCACCTGTCCGCAGACAATCACCCATTCCAGTAGGCCTACTAAGTTAGTAACCTCGTGATAGTGACCTAACCAGGAGTGGAACTTGCGACCTTTTTATCGTTAGTCCAACGTTCTAATCGTTACGCCAGCAAGCCACGGGACGAGCACACAGACGAACGACCACATAATAACCAAAAAAATCTGAACTAATGCTCATGAGACGAGAGACGCATGTTATCTTGGTCTATCTCCAATTATTTCGGCGCAATTCATTTTCTAAATGTGCGCCGCAGGCTAAAATAACGAAAAAATTTACTAAACTCCCATTTTGGGGTTCAAGGTCGTTAAAGGTCATCGATGTTGGTACATTGTGAAAGCTCGTCAGCAGTGCTTGTTGTGATGAGCAACACGTTTGTGCCTATATGCAACCGTTTTTACGCTAGACGAGCCAACAGCGCCATAATTAAGACTTTTAGGAGGTATCACATTTGACACCACCAATTGAGGGAAATCCCTTTACCCAGCAGCACAGCATTTGCTTACAAGCACTACAGACGCTACTATTTTAAGGTGGAAACCTCCAAGTCTTTATCGCACCTGGGCTTGAATCAGTATACCGGGTCGTGACATAGAGACGGACGGACAGAATTGCGATAGCTAATACGCGCTTAGCACATCGTGCGTTGCGTGTAAAAGCACGACGTGTTTTCGTGACGTAATGATTGCGTCGTGTGTGGTCCTGCGTGTGATGACGAAGGCGCGAGTCCAAACCGGCGCGACAACGGACGGCGTCTGTGCGCCGAGGAATGGGCGAGGTTCTGCGGCCGACACAGCTGCGCCGACGCCATCGCAAAGTACATCCGCTCAACTAAGTACTTCTTCACCAAGACGTTCCTGTTGGCCAAGGACAAGTGGAAGAGCGAGCCTGACCTACTGCAGCTGGCCGGTCCTGGAGCCGGCTCGAGTCAACACAAGCCGACTCGACGAGATAGCGGCGGATGGCTGCAGCGTCATCTCAGCTTGAAGCGCAAGAAACAACACCAGCCGCAACAGGTGATGATGATGATGATGATGGCTATTGTTATTGACAAAATCAACAAACACACCGCCGTTAAATACAAACGCGCAGTAAAAATTGGCAAGATAAAAAGTTGGTCAAAAAGCTAAAAACAATCTTTATACAACACACCATAATAAATAAAATTAAAACTCATCATTTCAAAATGCTAAACTACTCTCATTGGCGTCGCGGCAAAAAGAAGGAGGCAAGGGAAGGAGGGGCAATTGACCCCTTCTTTTTTAATTTTTGTCTGTTTAAAAATTGTTTTCTGGTGGGGAAAATTTTGTTCGAAATTAATGGAGCCGGAAATCTTCCGTTATCTGAGAATTTAAATGCAAGCTTAAAATTCTGAGTACCCATAATCTATCTGTCTAAAATGTGCAGCTGTCTGTTAGAAAAAAGCAACTTTTTGTCTTTTAACTTTTTAATTTACGACGCCGCTGACCTCATCTGTGCTTATATACCTAAAAGATTTTTTTTTACTTTTATGTACAAAAATCCACTTTCATTGTGGCTGTAATAAGTCAGCTAAAAAGTAAGCGACGTTTTATCTTTATTTGTGACAGTGAAATAAATGCGAAACAAGACGACAGTGAAGGTAATTAAAAAAAATTACATAGCGTTTGTCGTAGGTTTGCGCTGTCCGATTGCCCTTCTAGTCATTGTTAGATGATTGCGACTACACGTGTATGAAGCGGCACAAAGATCTTTGTTGTACACTGTGCAGCCAGCCGCTGAGAGTTCTGAAGACGCCTCCGAACAGTCGCCCGAATCACGGACCAAGTCAGCATCCTGGAGACGCCATTCGCCGCTGACACGCTCTGGGTCCGCCAGCGCGTCGTCAAGAAACCGGCGTTCGTCACACTCTGCGACCAGATCGACCGGGCGTCGCAGCTCGTGTCTACCTGCGTGTCTACATGTGTCTTCGCGTGTCTACCTGGCTCATCACACGAACTACGACGTACGGTGATAGACACAGGTAAACACTGGACGCGACCTTTGATGTCTTATGATGAGCCATGTAGATACGCGTAGATACAGGTATATACAGGTATGGCTACGATGCCCGGTCAACCTATGATGAGACAGGTAGACACAAGTAGACAAAGGTAGACAGGACCTGCGACGTATCTACGTCTCTGTATTTACGCCTGTCTATCTGGTCCATTACAGTACGTCGCAGCTCGTGTCTACCCGTGTCTATTTATGTCCACCCGTGTCTATACGCTATCACACGAACTACGACGTATAGTGATAAACCAGGTAGACACGTAGACACGACCTGCGATGTTCCGTGATGAGCCATGTAGATACGCGTAGATACAAATAGACACGGGTAGACACGAGCTACAACGCCTGGTCAACCTGTGGTGAGCCAGGTTGACTCAGGTAGACAAAGGTAGACACGACCAGCGATTTATCTAAGTCCTGCATCCATGCGTGTCTACGTGGCTCATTCCAATACGTGGTAGCTCGTGTTTACCTTTGTGTCTACCTGTGTCCACCTGTGTCTACCTGTCCCATCACAGTACGTCGCAGCTCGTGTCTACCAGTCTGCAGTGCTGTCTTACTGCCGCAGATACGCGTCACGCCAGACTCCGCCACGGCGACGACGACGACGGCGACAACAACAACAATAACTACTACAACAACGACAACGATAACTACTACAACTGAACTGAACTGAGTTTATTAAACACACTTGCAGGTCGAAAGCCGAATAGCTGAATGTATACAGTGACACATAAGTAGCGCAATATGCAAAACGTTTCCAAATCGCAAAAACACGACAACGATGATAATGATGACGACGACGACGACGACGACGGAAGTTGATCGCGAAGCGTGCGACGTCGAGAACTAACTAAACTGACGCATGCATGCATGACACGTCGCTTTTATTAGCACTGACTTGCGTTTGCCCATGTATAAAATTATCTGCTGACTGTATGAATGAATGAGTAGATAACTGGTTTATTGAGACACAACAAACGTGCATCAACACTGCATAAGCAAATAAGACATAACACACCAGAACAAATCTACAAAGAAAAACAAGCACTGAACATCAACTAACAGAGAGCTGTTGAGAACTGACAACTTAAAAATATTAGAATTACACCGTGGTAACTTTGGATTGTACGACAACTTGGATGGTAGGTATTACGTCATCTAGTGGTAGTACGGACACCTTTGGTGGTTCCTTGGCCGGCGGATTTTTCGTAGCAAAAATAGACATTAATCCGTAAACATTAAACGTTCACACTGTTACAACCAAAACTGTTTTCACGACATCAAACATTTGTAGAATTCGATCAAATGCTCATATATGATGATTAACAGCAGCAACATAAACATAAAAGCGTCATGTTTCCACTGACGACGTCGATGCTTTCCACAAATGCGACTAACTATTTACAACAAAACTCCCAAAAATTTGTATCCAAATTTCTATACCTACCTGTACTCACTCGCATCACGAACTCGAAAGAGCACATCAGAAAGCCATACAAGTATAGCATGGTGGTATTAGAACATATAGAAGAGCCTATAGCAGTGCTTCAGTATATTCAGTCATTAGCTTGCAGACGGATTAGAGTCAGCGGTAGGCCTATATTGTTTTGTCAGATAGGTCCATCAGCATTGTGTTCGCGCCTCTGTCCACGGTTAGGACAAGAAGTTCGAGCACCTGTAAAGTGTGCAAAGTTGACGATGGCGGCCCTTGGTGAATGTGTGCCGAGAACGGCTAGTCGACTATTCGATCTCCGGTAGAGACAGGCTTTTGACAGCCGTGCCGGTGCCGTGAAACTGAGACGTTGAGGATATCATCGGCTGCGACTGAGATTGGTCGCTGGACATTGGAACCGCCATGCCGCCATCAGTAGGCACACGACGAAAACGACGCGTCAGCAGCTTGTTGCAAGCGTCAGCCAGCAGACGCATCACCTGCAATCCACACCGCAGCCACAACTTCTGACATATACTTTCTCTTCCCTTTTCCTCTCCCTTTCCTTCTCTTTCTTCTTCTTCTTTTTCTCCACTTAATTACCACTCTAATCCAGCTACGAAATTTTGGGGTCTAAAGCCACGGTTGCAAACGCATTTCTACACATTTTCGGCTTTCAGAACGCATTTTGTGTCAACATTTTAGTCCTTTATGCGCAATACAAATGGTTGTGCGTTGTAGATTTGTCGAGCGGAAAAAAATTTAACATTTCGGTGGTGAACCAGTTAACCCCCATGCACCGTGCCTGCAATGGTGTTACAAATACATACGTCGAGTATTTATAAAGACCAAATACTACAGCTAACATCAGTATTTAAATACTAGTCAAGTACCAAATACTGCACCTGGTATTTAAATACCGGCCAGAAGTGCATTTACTTAACCGCTTGACCGTCCAGAAAAAAAATTAAAACACACATGACGTTTATTTCAAAACACTGCACATGTTGCAACATCATCCATTACCAAGCTCAGTAACTGTGGCAAAGGCGTATTAGAAATAGAAAAACGTTTAAAATAGAGACTATTTTTCTTCACAAGACCACACAAAGTGCATCGTGAGATACACTACCAAGCTAAAAATAATCGTCTTTGTATACACAATGCATGACGAGCTCCACTGGCTTGATGTCACCGATCGAGTACGATTTAAGCTCGCAGTGCTCATGTATCGATGTCTCCATGGAACTGCTCCGCCGTACTTGATGGACAGTTGTACACTCACAGCA
>Ga0209671_1005973_pt1 | contig 12411 bp, 8 predicted proteins | sample WorMetHERISLAND2_2_FD_187401 | JGI IMG/M metagenome (GOLD analysis project Ga0209671, IMG submission 187401) | Marine gutless worms symbiont microbial communities from Max Planck institute for Marine Microbiology, Germany - Olavius geniculatus... | ecosystem: Host-associated > Annelida >...
AATTAATAGCAGATGTCAAAGTTGTTGAAACATTATAATTAGCCCTATCTGGTGTTTTGCAGTTTAGACCATGACATTAAATTGATATGGTTGAAAAGGTTGTCACTTTTTGGCCCACCCGGTATTAGTTTATGCTGGCGAAATGCTGTCTGTAATAGACTTGAAAGTTAAAATGGCTTGTTTGGTTTGGGTCAACCAGTCGCTACCCGGACGTTAAACAATAGCAGTTGGGTTCATGGTAACGAATTGTCTATAGCGAAACTATTGGGGCCAACACTTAGAGGTGGGACTCCAGTCTTCACGTATCTGCTTCTATTTCTAACAATTTTTGACCTATTACATAATATTTTTTGTTTCATTTAATACATTGCTGTAAACTGCTTATATTTCGCCAAGGGCCAACTGAGCTTTTTTGGTTCTTTAACAGTGCTAGCGATAGATACAAGCTGTAGCCTAGTGATGTAGGCCTAATGTACTGCAGTGTCGGCAAAGAACAGTCAATAGTACATGCCTATCTGCAACCGTTTTCACGAAAGACTGGCCAACAACGGTAAAATAACGACTTTTACGTGGGTACCGCTTTTTGATGCTCTCGTGTGCAGGTTTCCTTGAACCTGGAAATGGAGACTTTTAATTTCGGCACAATTTGCGCTTGAAATGTGTCTCGCAGCCCGAAATCACCAAAAAATGCATCAAAACCTTTATTTTGGTGTTCAAGGTCATCCAAGGTCATTGCTTTCGGTGCCAATCGAAAACTCGTGTACGACTTCCTATTAGTGATTAATAGTAACTCAGGCCCTATCTCGCACCGTTTCTGAGATACGTTACACCGATTTATTGGCCAAAAATAACAAATTTTCTCTACCTTCCTCTCATATAGCGCCCTCGCTCAGTGTGACCCTTTTTAATTTATGGAAAAGCTTTACGGATCCTGAAACTAGAGTCTTCCAGGCAGCCGATGGTATAGATTTGGTGATCCTAGCTTGCATCGTTTTTGACTGATCCACCCGTGTGACGGACAGAAGGACAAATTATTGCGATGGCTATAATAACACGTGCTACAACAGTACCTGCTTTCGTGCGAAAAAACAAATTGACACACAAATAGTACCCGTAAGAACTAAAGTAAAAACACCGCAGCATAAAAGGCGCAAACAGTTTTTTTAGTAAACAAACTATAAACCGCACTAATATGTTTAAAGGTCTAATAAAAATCTTAGCGATGCAGGTTTTATAAGCCGGAAACCGAACGCACATGATTTTAGGCCTAAGCTGTAATACAATCGTTTGTTACTATGCACCACATTACTAACAGGCCACATTACTGGTCTTGTCCGTCCGTCCGTTCGTCTGACCATCCGTTACTTTGCTTGTCTTAACTCGAAAACATAAAGGTCTACGAAACCAAACATGGCGTGAACGCATCACATGACAGTAGTAACTGGTGCAACACTATTTGCAATCAATCAGTCAATCGAAATCTTCAATTATCAGTTGACACACTGCAACCGAGTAGAATATGTGTAGATATGAATAAAAATGACTGTAAAATACAATACAATAATCACGTCATCAAGAATGCTGGTGTCATCGCACGTCAAAAAAACTAAAAAAAACGACGAGCATCTTGCGTACGTGTTTACTTGCGGCTGGCGGATCGCGCGCTGGCCGCTGCACACTAGACGCAGTGCGGTGGACGCGTACGACCCGCGGCAACCAGACGGACGGCCGTATACATGACGGCACAATACGCGTTGATAGCTTTGTGTTAATCGTTTTTGTGTCCCATGCCATGGTCAATCACGTGGTTGGTCACGTGGTTTGTCAGAAGCGCTGTCATTGGTCGATTCACTGTTGACGTTCTGCTCATACGCGTAGATGACGTCACCGCCTGACCACGCCCGTCTGCATTATGTAAAGAATTAGCTCATCACTTACTTCATGCAGAAATACTATTACTCACTTAAGTTACACAGATCATTAGGCATACATTACAAATTTTTAACGTGGCCTAAGTAAAAACTGCTAGGACCACAGGTAAAAGCGCAGTTATCATTTAGTGGAAGTATTCTGCATTGATCTGCAGAAAGCCAGAGAAAAAAAGAAGATAACATGTTGGGTATAGACTATGAAAACGACGCGAGTAAGCATAATAAAACCACTCGTCAACACGCCAAGACTCTATACACGTACTATGCAAATTTATTATTAACTATCAACTAGGCTACAAGATAATCTGCTGTAAGCCTGTGATTTTATTCTGGAATCGGAATTTTTGGCAATTTTTGTTGCTGTGTCAGTATTCCGTCCAACATAGCGTGATAATGGCTTGGCGGCGTAACGTCAGACCATCTCACTTACGATCAAGAGGCCGTGGGTTTGACTCGGGGTCCAGCCGCTATCATGTACAGTGTAGTTACTGAGGACAGGTTAGCCATCTCGGCCACCAAGGTCAACTCAATCTTCTATTGCTCCGGGATATGCAAATCGAGCAGACCTATCAGCATGTCTGGCTGGGGTTATGGTGGGGTGCGTTCACCAGTGACGGATTGAAGGGAGGGCGTGGGAGGCGGCCGCCCCCTACTGACTGGATGCACCTTAAAACAAGTAAAAATTTCGCACGAAAATGCATTATTTTTGCTTAAAATTGTCAAAAATTTTCTGGGGAGCTGGCTCCCCAGACATCGCCCCCTATATCCTTCCGCCCCGTCCCTTATTCGAAATTTCTGGATCCGCTCCTGGCGTTCGCCTGTGTTGGGTAGCAGGTTGGGTGTGTGATCCCATATGGCAGACGGCGCTCCGTAGTTGTAAGTCGGGTTTCACAATTATTGCTAGCTATACGTACACCTTTAACCTGTCTTTTTCTTCATCACAATTCAGCCACGTTGCCGATCAAAAACTAATCATGAACATGTGGTGTAGCAAACAAAGAGTGTCCAGTGCTTGCAGTGCTGATACAGGGAGAGAGGGAGAGTGGTGTCATGAGTTACAAGAAATATTTTAGATTGTAACCAATCTAATGTACTCCTCGCGCGCATGGCGCATTATTTTCTCCTGTATTCTTTTAACTGCTTTTAGTTCCTTTCTTTTCACACCGCAAATAGCGGTGCCGACAGCATCAACCGCGCAACTGACGTCATCACGTCACGTGACCCCAAAAAGTCAAACTCGTGATCCCATTATCTTTAAGGCGCTATACCTCCATAACGGTGCTAGATAGACGCCATAGTGACCATGCGTCTGTCTAGCACCGTTATAGAGATATGGCCGTTTGAAGTTCTTCCAGGAAGGCTCTTCCAGGAACAGAGGTCGATCGGTCCTCAATATTACACTGATCTTATATACTCCTCTTCGCTACGTTAGGAACATAGCACGCGAGGAATAAAAAAATAGGAGCCACGGAAAGTTGCAATTTTCCGAAAGACAGCTGCAAATGTGGTCAATCAAAAGTCAATTTTCCACTAAAATCCTTCAATATAGGGAATAGTCACAAATTTAATAATTTTGGACGAAAATGTTCCGATAAAAAGATTTTTTTCCGACGGATTAAAGTGGGGAGGTGCAATTGCCCCCTTGCCCCCCCCCACCACGACGCCACTGAAGATAGATAGACAGGTCTACAGAGCTAGAAGTACTACTTATGTGTGAGGCGACGTCTGTAGCGTATGAGAACGAAGATAACAGCAACAACGACAGCCGTGAGGAGCAACAGAGCAACGCCGAATGACAGTCCGATGATCAACCACGCTACCCACATGTACCATAATCAACCTTAACACACTACACGGACGACGTGCTATAATAATCACTGACTATTGAAAAAAAGCCTTAAACGTCATGTGCTTCCGGCTGCACTCCGGATAAAAAGTAAGCGAGGAAGACGTAACTTTTTGATGGTGTTAACCTATTTATTTAGTGTAATATTACACAACAGCTCACAAAACAGTGACACAGAACTGTAGTTAAACTAGCCTGTCAAGCCTTGCTCAAGATTAAGTAATGTCCGCGGTCGCCGCAGTATCATACACACAAAAACCCATATCACCTTTACCTTTGACCTATGACCTTGATATTCAGTAGGCTTTAAGACGCTAGCAAGATACATGTTCACACAAAATTTCATCAAGCTGAGTGCAGCGGTTCGTGAGTTATCATGTTAACCGAGAAAAAACAGACCACGGACAGTAAAAAAATTGCAGCACGACAGACTAGAGGCAAACAGTTTTGTTTCAGTAAAATTTTCAACTTTATACACAAGTGCTATATAAATGTGATTTCAATATCAGCTTTAACTGATAGCCTGAAAGGCAAAGCAAATCATCGCGACCACTTACTAGTGTGAGTCTGATCGCCTCTCGTTGTCGACTGGCGTGCCATCGGGCTGACAGTCGACAGAGCTGAGCGCAGACTGAGAGGATCAATGTGAAGTTCGGCTCCACACATAATGTTAATGTTCACGTCGCTGTGCTCTGTTCGCTGATCCACGCCGCTAGGCGTCACTACCACGCACAAACCTAACGCCTATACTACGTGCATCTAGAAAACGATGTGAGCACAGTGCCAACATACTGTGCGGCCGTCTCCCTAACCTTTGACGATTTGAACTGAAATTGGCACACTGCAGTACTCTGGCTCTGGAGACTGCTAATACACCAATGTTTCTGCGATTTTTGTTTTCGAGTTAGAAGCCAGTACGTGAGAAACGAAAGAACAGACGGACAGACGAACAAAACCCGTAATGCAACATATCCAGACGGTCACATTTGCACAAGTGACTTGTTTTGCGTGTCCACCGACTGGCAATTAAGCAATTATTTAGGCCCATCCAAACGGCATAAGTAGACCCACGCCGTAAACATAGTAGGCTAAGAGACAGAATATCAACCTTGAAAGATGCAAGAATCAGAATCACTGTTATGGAAACGGAGAACCTGGAGATCTATGTTCTAAACTCATTTTAGTAGTTAGACTACAGCAAAAATTATTGACAGAGACTCCCCCAATGATTTACTGAAATGACGCCACTGTTACCACTAGGAAGGAACGTGATGTAAACGCGGCACACTTACCGTTGACGTGAATCCAGAGCATTCCCTGACTGAGTTCTTGCATGACCGGCTCAAACGCTATGACGATCGGACGTCCGGCGCTAGCTTCCATAGACACTGTGTCAGGAAGCCATCTCAACGACGCACAACGCTCCATTCCTGCACAGCAAACCGGCCACGCTCACCACAATGTCCGATACATATGGCAGGTGACGCTCCGTACAGTCCGTAGCTCTAAGATGGGCATCGGGCTCCTACGAGAAGGGGCGGCGACATGCTGTAGACTAGAACTCAACATCTGCGCTTTTTTAGCAGTCTGAAGAATGCCACTAAAATGAAATGCTTGCAGTGATATCGCTGCTCAACGTTGCACGCGTAAGTAAGCAAGTAGGTAAGTGTTGTGTAGTGCACTAACGCTGTGAGCCAGACATCAGCAGCAGACGGTAGGCGCAAGCGGCCGCCATGTTGATCGTGCGTCCTCGTACGTCGAGCAGAGACCACGTGACCACAGAGTCGACAGGTGCTCGGATTCTACAGCGATTGCTACGCCGCGACCAGCTGAGCGGATAGCCGGAAGTGGCCAGGTAAAGCACACCGGTGACGTCAGTGTAGTCGATCAGTGACGTCATGAAGACTATATTTAGCTCATTGACACCTCGATGCGTCACTGAAAACAACATAACACAACCGCGGCACCTATTCGCAGTCAGTGGCCTAAACCGGATAAGATGTCCTATCGTGCCGCCTGGCTCATTCTCGCACAGAGAATCAACTTTTTAGGCTTGTAGTTCAACAGCAACACGACGGTTTTCTTCATTATTTACAGACACTTTTTTCTTTAAAAATAACGTATTTACGTGAAATATCGACAGAAAATTAAACAAAAATGTCTCTGTTCATCACTCATTCAACGTCACGCTACTTCCTTCTCGCACACGCCGCTCTGGCCACTCGCTAAGCCAACACACCCCCACTGCCATAGCAGACAGTCTTTTTATATCAATGAACTCGGCTACGGGCAGTCGGCCGACCAGGAATTATTTCCCGGCCCATCGCTATACCCGCCAAGCCTGGCTCTGCAGGTCCGGTCAGGACAAAGACACTTCCCCGTTAACTTTTGCAGCTGGGGTTGAAACTTGCAACGAACTCGTACACTCACCGCTCACCACATACCCTACATTCAGGAAAGGGAAAGAAAAGCGTAGGCCTAAGGGAAAGGGATGTCTCCTCTTCCCCTCTCTTCCATAGATGCAGTTAGGGTCTACTTTAAAAGAGGCTAGAAGGGAGGGAGAAGGGATAAAGAGAAACAAGAAAAAAATTAAGGAAAACGAAGAAAAAGTGGAAAAGAGAGTTGAAATGGAGGGGACAGGCAACGGAAATGGAATGCTCCACCATCTCTAAGAAGGCGGTTGCGCCGCTCAGCCAGTGCCATGTCGTCTTGTGTCGCGTTCCAGCCGACTATACGTTATATGCAGTGCTCATACCTTATGAAATATTTTTTGGCTCACTTGTATCGATCGTTGACTGAATTGTACTCTCTGGCGCTATAAGTTCGCCGACTGAATACACCTCAGAGTGAACATGGGTTCATACGTGCTCGTGTCTGCATGCTCGGGTCCAACAGGTCACTCACGTCTGATCGACTGGGTCAGAATGGGTCAGAGTTAAAGACACGTTTAGTGAGTTTCACTCAATTTTACTGAGATGCAGCGCAGTACTTTAATATTTTAATGCATGTCATAGCCTATAGCTAAAGATGCATAGCCAGCGACGACTGCTCTACTGGCGACTTTCTATAGGCCTACATTTTAAATTGTAACCATAAAGCTCAGCTGAGTCCGGTGGCGTCAAACAAATGACTATGGTCAACTATGGCGTACCGGGTAAGCAGTCGTACTGAACGTGCAGATAGGCAGGTTGACTTGAGTTAAGCCAGTGCGACTGTCCGGTGCAGTTGCTGCGAGAAAAGCGGTCGAACTTGGACGCCGACATTCGACACTTGGTGAACGTGGCGCAGGCGGCGATGACGTCAGCGGTGACGTCAGAGATGACACAGTGAGCGTTAGCGTCGCTGATTGGCTGTTGACAGAACTGCGTGGGCGTGGCGTCGTTAGCGACGGCGAGGAAGGCGTGGTCGATGTGTATAAGGTCGTTGTTTGGACATGATAGTCGGTCCCAGACTGAAAGATAATCCCGAATGCACTGTGTCAGCGATAGGCCGTCTGCGTTGTTCATATACACGCACAAATTAAATAATTGATCAATCAATCGGCCAATCAATTTTATTGTTTTATTGACATTTATAGCAATAATATTGCACAGTGCAGCTGCAACGGGACAGAAAAACTAAAAGACACGAAATGCTCTTCCCCTACGACTAGGCCTATTTAAAGGAGAGCACACAAAGACAGAAATAAACTTAACTGAAATCAAAGCCGCAGTGCGCGGTTTTCAGTTCAGTTTAGTTCAGTTATTTTTTAAAATTTCATTTCGCTTTAAAGTTTTGAACACACGTTGTAGGACGTTAACAGAAACAGTTACAAAACAACGGTGAATGGGAGTGGGACCAAGGTGAGGATGTAAATTACACAGAAAATAACCAAACTGTCATCTAAAAAGAAAATTTATTTTGTCAAACAAATACACAACACTGTATTATGACAATAGCAAGCAATTGACAATGGCCGATTGGCCGGCTACCAGAGAAAACATTAGCCTATCAAGCTAGCCACATATTGCGGTCATATACTACGTTATATCATATGATATATGCACACACAAAAAACTCAAAGAACACAAACATACAACTATGATGGCGGTAATATTTTAGCCTACTCTGGCCACAAAACTACTCCTGTACATGTACAGGTCTATTACTGACCTGCAAACGTTGACTGCATAACGACAAGAAATAAGCACGAAAAAATTGTTGTCGTCGGAAGGTGGTGTTGCAGCGTTTTGAGCTTTGAGTAACGTCGACAACGCCTGTGCGACATGATATCAGCACACGGACCAACACCAATTCACCATCACCTACTGTAGGTGTAGGACTGTAGGTTTATCTTTACCTTACGTCAATGCAGATTGCTGTTGTATTAAAAATGCTACGTACTGAACGCACGTCTGCACTGCGTAGTGATGGGCTGTTATCAGCATTTGAAATACGGTAATGCAGGATATCGACATACACTACAAACAACTTATGGGCTGTATGCTACAGAACAGTAACATGGCGCATCATCCCATGGGCCTATTGTACAGTGTACATATCAGTCTTAACAAATTAATAGGACTAATGACAATGAATCTGATATACAGTCTTCTTACATTTTAAATAAATGTTTGTGATCTTTTCGTAGGTCGTTTAATACAACTCCCTGACCGCGTTTCATAATTATTTGCAGTCCGTCTTAAGACCTTCATAGTTGAGAATTGGCAAACCAGTTACACGATCTGCCTCCCTGGATAACACTGACACCGATTTTATTTGAGTACTACATGCTTTTTTGTTTTCGAGTTAGGAACCCGTATGGGAGAGAAAGACGGTCGCAGACGTCAGACAGACGGACGAGCAAGATCTGTGATGCGGCCTATTAGGACGGTAGCGTTAAAAATGGCAGAGTCGTCGATACAAACAAGAACAATGAGCTAAACTAAAGTTGTTGCAAGCCCACGCTAATTTCAGTTGACTTTCAGTGGGCTATAAGTATCGAAGAGTAAGGCAAGACAAGGTATCGAATATAACAACAAACTCATCACTAGACTCGGTGTGTGCGTCAGCGCCTAGGGTGAAGCAGGAGACGCTGCCAAAATGTTCTTTTTCTTCGTCGCTTTCTCCAGTGTTATTTATAGAAGCCGACGGTCGTCAGTCGCTTAGTTCTGTGCTGCATGTCGGTCGCACATATCTCTCCAGGCTAATAAAGCTACTGACAGTGTGCTAACGTCTTGCGTGTTTCTAGTGATCATCCCCAGCAGGCTCAGACACATTCACGACTCGTGTCACACTCGCATCACTGCAGCCTGCGGCCGCCATGAAAACTAATCAGAATTCGGAAATTTTATAGTTAGGCCTAGCCTACTACAAGCACGAAAAGAAACAGTTGGTCTAATAATAAATTAAATTGTCCGTAGGCCTACTCCTCATTACAATGACGAAAATAACTTGAATAAGACCGAAATTGCTATGGAGGAAACACATGTTCTGAACGTCCAACATGTTACAAAGTACGTTAAGGTTCACTGAAAAATTGGCGACGTCATTCCATTTTATGGAAGATGGACCTACTTAACCAGTAGGTCTACACTCCTTTGCTACAGCCTATTTTTCGCACAAAACATTATTTAGGAGCCTATGCAGCAAATTCGAAAGGTTTCATGATGTTTTGTGAATTTTAAGCAAGAACATAACTAAGTTTTCTTCGAACTGACTTAACACATTCAAAAACTTTATATTCAAAGCAGCAAAAGCAGACCATGATCTGCAGCAAAAAGCTAATTTCAAGTTCAACTCTCCAGCGTTTAAATAAACGTACAGAAGGCCTACGTTCACGTTATAGTTCGCTGAAACTCGCGAACTTATTGTCAAACGTTGTGCACGTGTGGAACAACTATAGTTTGTAACATTACATGTACTATAATAAAGTAGCCTATGCAAAGTTGCCTTTTCCTTAGCACATCAAAACTTCAACACGACCACCCTTCACTGCAATGATGAGTTAGGCCTAATTATTTCCAATGCAGAACAAACAATCCACCACCAGTAATGTACACGACGAAATATAATTGCTGCAAAATCGCAGTTGTCAACTTAACCGACACGTGACAGCATGACGGACAAATATACATAGGTGCAGTTTAATCATAATTCAGTTTACTGTCAAGCAACAAAAGTCTATCACCAATCAACGAACGTTTAGTACGTTCATATTATAGTTTGTTAAGCTCGCGACATCACAAGCAAAGATTATGACAGCATAAAGTGTAGAGCTAAAAACAAAATAACTAGTGGCAGAAGAGATTTTCATAAATCTGACCCTGACATTTGATGGAAAACCATAAGAACTGCTTTGGTCAAGTTCAACTGTTCACGCAACTATACAGTAAGTCACTGTCAACTTCACAATATCAGTGATATGCACGGCGCTTTGTCATATAAGAATAACAGTCAAAAGTATACTGCATGCACAAGTTAAATGTATGGAAAACAACAAACAAGGCCGACGAACACAGCAGTAACATGATGCCACCAAATGTTAAGTTTTAAGGCTAAATGCACCAAATTTGATTTCTACTCTGGCTCCCCAGATCCCCCAAATGTATTTCAGTAATATATAATGGCAAACGGAAATCAATGTTCCAAAAAGCAGCAGCACTGACTGTCAAAAAGTCAACAACAACAAAGAATGTAATTTGATAAATGTATATATCTACACTACACCTGCAACTACTACTACACCTATAGCTACTACTACACCTACAACTACTACTAAGAGATATTCCAAAGACAATATATAATAAATAATTATATATAAAAACAAAAAATTAATAAAATGGTTAAACAAATAAAAACTAGAAGGCACTCATAAGAGTGCATATCTCTGCCAAGTGAAGTAATTTCAACATTACGACTACTACTACTACTACTACCACAAAACCTACAACAACTACCACCCCTACAACTACAGCTAATAAGATGTGCAGACATCAGGACGTCTTGCCAGTCCTGATGTCTGCTTGTGTACGACGTGGAGATGGTGACGAGTCATCCTGTACACACACAGACAGACAGAACGACCAATCTCTTAATCTCCTCCACTGTTCACTACGTTCATCTTGGCGGAGATAACAAGTGCTGCAGAAGTGCAGATAACAGAGTTGTTGGCAGTGAGAGGCAAGATAAGTTTCTCACACAAAGTCAAACAACGCAATTCGTCCATCACGCAAACTATTTCGTGACAGGAAACGGTGGCACCCAGCCACTGAAAGCGTGTTCGAGCGCCGACGCGACGGCTAACGTGAGTCGGTCCGAGTACCTACTGGCTACGACTTGAATACCAATCGGCACGCCCTCGTTAGCAGTCAGACCCATTGGCACGGCAGTCGCCGGCAAGCCGAGAACGTTGAAGATGCCAGTGTAGGCAAAGTTGAACGGTAGCAGCAGCGGCTGGTTGTGGAACGGGGCCGGAACTGGATGTGTAGGGTACAGCAGGACTCCGTCGTCTCCCAGAAGCTGTTCCAAGTCATCTCGCAGCGAGTCACGCACCTGTCTGAGTTCAGCATCCTTGGCCGCGCTGTTGCGTACTTTCTCGCCGATTCCCAGATACAGTGCCGGCAGCGTGTGCCTAGCACGGCCGATCAGCCACAGAGCTAGCTCGACGAATGGGTTGATTGGAGGGTTCGGTGGGCCGTTGGCCAGTAAGCTGCAGAATGTATCGTTGCCGGCGGCAGCCATCAACGACGTCCACAACGCCACGGACTTACGCAGCTGACGCAACGACACCGACTTCACCGTACAGCCAAGAGATTCAAAGTGCCTCGCTGCCTACACAGTGCACAGTAAACACGTTACACTCAGCCAGCCACAGGTTGTACAGCAAACTGCAACATACTTTGCGCAGTAACAGCAACAAGCAACACTCTGCTACATGTTGCATAATAACAACAAATCCTCTGCAAAACAAGTGAAGATATAGGCCCAGTGCCGACATGATATGCAGCCATCCACCCAGCTATACTCTGCACTGTGTGATCCCAACCCTAGCCCTAACCTCTATCTTCAACCTTTTAAACTGAAAATTGGCGTACGCAGCTACTTCTGCTCAGGGAAACGTTCACACCAATTGTGGTTTCTCTACAGCTTTTCATTTTTTTTTGAGTTAGAAGCCTTACAGGAAGACGAACGTCACAGAAGGACAGACGTGCAAAACCCATAAAGTGGCCTACAGGAATGGCTGCACATTGCAAAATGATGTCAGTGCACACTGGCCAACTAGTTGTGTGTTGAACTTACGACTCGAGGACTTCACAAAATCACAGTGCAGCACGGTAGTGCTGACACTGTTGCAAGGGCGATGAACGTTAAGTATAGGCAATGGCGTTTGGGGGGGAGTCCTGTAACTCCGAAACCCCTTAACCAATTTCCATAAAACTTGGCATCAGTGATCATATTGCCCACCTGATCCCACATGCAAAATTTGGTTACAATCGGTTCGAAGGGGGCGTGGCTGCGCATGCACGAAATTCGCCGTTAGGCGTCTATTTTTTTTCCTTGCGCACGGCTACAGGTCCGCACGTTGAATCGACAAACGCCGCTAATGGCTCAAACGAAGCGTCCTGAGGCCGGACACATTCCTTATATGGTTTC
>Ga0209671_1005974_pt1 | contig 12411 bp, 14 predicted proteins | sample WorMetHERISLAND2_2_FD_187401 | JGI IMG/M metagenome (GOLD analysis project Ga0209671, IMG submission 187401) | Marine gutless worms symbiont microbial communities from Max Planck institute for Marine Microbiology, Germany - Olavius geniculatus... | ecosystem: Host-associated > Annelida >...
TGTAGGCAGTTGAAAAATGGACAACTAGATGAAATGTCAGCCAAAGTGTCAGGAATGTAAACAAAATGTGTTTTACGCGTTATGTTAATTGAGCAATCATATTGCATTGAATAAAAAAGTGATATTTCGCTGGTTTTTCCCCAGGAAGTGCAGAAACAAACGTTGGGTGAGGTGGGAAACTGAATGGTCGTTTGATGGCAAGTTGTGTCGGGAATATTCGTACCAAAAATTATCAAGATCTGATAATTGGTTTTCAAGTTACAGTCAAAAATGTCAGGGATGTTTTTTTGAGACACAGTGTATAGACGAAACTCGGACAGCAATAGGACAGGATAGAAAAGTCAAAGCTACTTATGGAGAACGCCACACAGTCTGGAATCTCAAATGTCCTGAGAGGCAGCAACAGTTGAAATATATCACCATGTTCTGGAGTTGTATTTTCTATGAAAGAGTGGGTACTTTTGTACCAACTGGCAGAAATATTTACTGTTGTAATTATGTGAATACACTCGATGCAAATTTGTGGCCAGGTGTGTGCAAACATTTTGCTGGAAAGCACTTCTTTTAGCAGGATGATAGCCCCTGTACATCTCGCAGTATTTACTCATCTGTGGAAAACAGAAAATCACAATTTAGGTTTTACGTGGTCGGCACACTCAATGTACAAAAACATTATCAAAAATATGTGGAAAGTCATAAAATCTCATGTGCAGAAGGAATTGTCAGCTATTAACTCTCAACAGAACCTTATCAAGTCTGCTCTAACAACCTGAAGCAAAGTTCATTAAACGTCCATTCGTCAGCTTTACACATCCATTCCGCGACAATTTCGTTCTGTTATTGTGCAAAAGGGATTTATAACAAAATTCTGAAACATCAGGTAAGCGCTTTTGTTGAAGTAATGTTGTTTACGATGTTTGAATTTAACTGGCAAAAACGAATCAAGCGTTCGCGCCGCCGCCATCATGACACACTTTTTGCCACATGCTGTATCTCACGGCGGAGTGGGGGAAGGAAAAAAACGAAAAAAAATTCCACATAGACAGCTAAGTCCATTACATGAAAGTTCATACCGTTTCTTGGTGTTTTGAGCCAGAGACGGTTAAACCACACTCATCTAGCATACAACCCATATCAGCTGGCTGGCTGGCTCCAATAGCAGCCAGCACCTTCAAAAAACTGTCAGCATGCCAGCAGTCCTGGCCACAGGGCCCACTCTTACACAGAAGTCACTGTTTCTTCCCTAACGGTGGCCGTAACCATTCCCAGTAATCATTTCACTCTGCCCACCCACGGAGGGTTGTACGCTGTACAGACTGAGTTGGCCCGGGCAGCTTGCTTGAATAAGCTCAAATTCCACTACGCTGACTTTCACCGAAACTTCCCCGCAAAGAAAGTTGTGGACACAAATCATGGAAGTCGCAGACACAAACCATCTCAACATGTCGAGATGTTTGCGACAAAGTCCGTGACAAGTCCGCGACAAACCCGTTTGTGTTGCTCTAATGGAATTTAGCCCTTTACAATGCACGGGGAAAGTCGGCAACAAAGTCCGGGACAAGTTCCCGACAAAGTCGCGGACACAATTCATGAAAGTCAACGACGCGATTTGTGTCGCGGACTTTCATGATTCGTGTCCGCATGTCGCGAACTTGTCCCGGACTTTGTCGCAAAGTCGGTGTAACGGAATTTGGGCTATACCACGATAGTACTGGCACACCACCCACGAATGGTCACCCATCCCAGTACTAACCCGGCTCAACGCTCAGTAACTTCGTTAATGCGACCAACAATGTTACCATTAAGCTAAGCCAGCATCTTCAGTGGGACGGGGAGGCAACTGAATATATATATTTAAGCAGTATGAACAGGACCGACTGTGAACAAACTGGTTGTTGTCTTTAAACGACTGCCAGCTCTGATACCACTGCGACTCTTTGTGTAGCACCACGCCCGAAGCATCTCTGTAGATGCAAACAACCACCTATCATCAGAACCATGCAGTGAAGCACGAACAAGAAAAAATATCATCTTCTCGTGTGCAAGAGCGTGACTAAAACTGAAATAATTTTGTTGGCAAGAACTGAATTTAACAACGGCGATGTGAAGTTAGCCAAAATAAATAAATAAAACAGGCTTCAAAGAACTGCGATTCAGACATTTCTGAAAATTTCTATTAACAGTCCCCGATGTCTAGAACTTGTGAGCCATGAAGTAATCCGGTCCGGATTGCAGCGGAAAAGCAGCAAAAATAACTCTGGAGAAGTCCGAGTCTCTAGAGCGCACAGATATCATAAAACAAAAAAAAAGCTGATATGGAAATAAATAAATAAATAAACATACGTGTTTGGTTCGAAGACTTTATCATCAGAACCAGTGCTGCCCAGTTCCGATCTCCGCCGCAGTTTCTCTACACAGACAGTCCATACAATACTCCACTACACTGTGCATCAAAAAAACGTCCCATCATCATCATCATTATTATGCACGAAAATTATTACCGTGGCATTTAGTCTAAGTAGACTTCAAGGACACGTAACATAATTACACATCATCATCACTACGAACTGATTAGCGTGGTTTAAGTGCAAACTGCACTTCAAGAACATGTTACAACATGATAAAAACACATCGAAACACTAAAAAATAAAAACCAAAAAATAAAACGCTAAGACGAAAACACAGAGAGTTCAAAACAGTCACGCGCCATAAGATCGACGAAATAAAAATGTTTTCAGTTTATGTCGAAAAGTTAAAAGTGATGTAGCAGATGTGATGTCGCTCGGCAGTGCATTCCACAACTTAGCAGCAATAACAGGAAAAGCCCGATCGCCAAGTGTGGAATGTCGTGTAACTGGAACCACCAAAGCTGCAGTAGATGCTGAGCATAGTTTTTGTCTTGAACGCAGGTCGGATACGCTCACAAAGTCACTCGAGAGGTAGTCCCACTTTTTAATTTATATTGATGTGTTTGATTGTCCTGTTAATTCAACTAAAGCGTGTTGTGATAAACAACCTACAGTAAAACGATTGAGGTGGGATCGTGCTGACATCCCAGGTTATTATCATTCTACAGGCCTCCGTTTCCACTCAATTTTGTCAGATTTATCCCGGTTCAAACCGAGCAGTGGCTGCTATGCCAGCCAAGAACCATCCCAAGTTATTGATTCAGTTTATGAGAGTATAGTTTGTGCTTTACAGGACAGTGCCTCTCAACACGTGCCTAATCACAATGTAAAATTTCATAAGTTTTGGCGGTCTCAGGGGTTGTCTTGCTTGAAGGAAACAGCCATCATATCTGATAAGCTGTGGAACCGGACCGTTATTTTCGCATCGTAGTTCCGACAAGCATGCATATAAGACTGCCATTCGTAAACTGGAGTCAGACTCAGTGAGAAGATACACAAATGAGTTCAATGATGCTTTGTTGTCTAAACGTGGTAACGACTCCTGGAAGTGCTGGAACGCTAAATTTAGTAGTGGTGTAGACCAGTGTAAGCAAGTTGATGGCTTAATGAACCACCAACAAATTGCTGACAACTTTAAGAAGCACTTCTCATTGCTTCTCTTGGCTCAGCTGTTCCTAATCATGCAGTATACATATGAGCATACTCGCCCACATACGTTGGTTCCCCATATCTACAGGAGCATCGCTTCGATGCTGCACTGGTAGGTTATGTAATAACAGACCTTAAGCGTGGTACGGCAGCTGGGTTGGATACTCTCACAGCTGAGCACCTCCAGAACTCTCATCGTTCACTGCCATGTGTGCTAGCTAAACTGTTCAATTTAATGATGACAATGTACGGTCATGTTCCAGATAGCTGGGGGTCTTAGTTACACGATTCCGCTCCTTGAAGATAAAAACAGCTTCAAATCTTTGACGTTTGATAATTTTTGTGGTATATCCATTAGTTGTGTTATTTCTAAAGTGTTTGAACACTGTGTCCTCGACAGGTTTAGCACATTTCTTGCCCCTACCGACGGTCAGTTTGGCTTCAAGAAGGCGACTGGTTGTTCACATGCCATATACACTGTGTGCTCTGTTATAAATCATTACACAGTAGGGGGCAGCACAGTTAAGATAGCGGCTTTGGATATATCTAAAGCATTTGACCAGGTTGCTCATTTTGGTCCATTTGTTAAACTAATAAATAGACGCGTTCCTAACGTATTGCTAAGTATGTTAGAGAACTGGCTTAGTAAATGTTATACTTGTGTTAGATGGTGCTCTGCATGGTCCAGTTTTTTTCAGATTAGAGCGTGGCGTTAGACAGGGTGGAGTATTGTCTCCTCAGTTATTTGCTGTTTATATTGACTACACAATTAGGTGGTTGAATCACATGGAAGCGGTTGCTATACAGCGGCGTAACTTCATCGTTGGTGCCTAGAGGCAAGAGCGCCCCCTGCCCCGGACCGCCATTTGCACCGGATTTTTAAACAATCTGTGTATTTTACACATGGTGCTTTATGAAAAACACCCTTCTTCTTTCTTTCATAATTACTTGAATGATGATTTTGAGGAGCGATGCAAGCTCCCTCAGCGGGGTCTGGGGCGGAGAACCAGCCGAAATTAAATTTGGTGCATTTTTGTCTTAAAAGATGACACCAAGTGGTAGCAATTTTATGGATTTTTCTTAGTATTTGACTAAGTATTTCACAATAGGTTATTACTTTGCACCAATGATGCAATTATTTTCTAACTAACTAGGTCACCGCATTTTCCACCTAAAATTGGTCATACTGGACTACTTCATTGCTAAACAAGAATTTCAGCTGTCACTAGGGTGGGGCGGGGACCGACCGCACCGCCTACGTCCAAAACCCAGCATCCGACTTCCAAATCTCACAACGTTTAGCTACAATAGCGTGTAACGGCTTTCAAGGTCATCCAAGGTCAGTGATTTCTATCTAATCTGACAGAGCGCATGCCATTTCCTATTAGTGATTAATAGCAACCTAGGCTCCATCTCTCACCGTTTTTGAGTTATGGCCATTAACCATGCACTTATAACTTGAAACATTCCAGTCCCCCTTAGGCGATATGATCTTTCAAGGTCATCCAAAGTCATCGATTTATGCCAGTATGCGACTTTCTGTTAGTGATCAATAGTAACCTAGGCCCTATCTTGCACCATTTAGCCACAATACATCTGTGACAGATGGACGACAGACTGGTGGGCAGATGAACGACAATCACGACAAAGGGCTGACTTTTGAGCTTACAGTTTCGTGGTCACCACGAGAATGCTACATTCGCATAAGATAAATTCACACTACACAGTCGCTATTTTTACTGCATTTTTTGTCAGAAAACACACAATTTTTTCACCCGTTCGATGATAAACTTTGTCTGGTTCACAAACAAAAAATGTTCATCGTGGTTTATCCAAAATAATAAATAAAACAAAACAAAAGATGAATGTCACGTAACTCTAGCCACGCTCCCTCGTTCCTAAAACTTTTAAAAATCATGTCTGCACTATGTGTTCAAACATGCATGTCAAATTTGAAATCCATATCTTTTGCAGTTTTGGAAATATTGATTTAACACTGTAAAATTTAGAGGTCATGTGACAAAAAACCTGCCCAGAATTGTCACTGGGTAGCAGACCAGCCAAGTGTTGAAACTAATAAACTCCCGACTGAGAGATCATGTATCCAACATCTTAACCACTGAGCCAGGCGGCCACTATGTGAACATTAAGCAAGTGAACCTGGTGCACGATAGAGCTGGCCGCGGGAATACGCAGAAGAATCCGCAATTTCATCTTTCACCGACTTCACGCCCTACACACACATATATATATGTACACTGTGAGCCATAGAAACATAAAAACATGTCAACTGTGGGCGTGGTTGAGTTGCCCGACAAAATCGGCCGACGAAATCGGTGAACCATGACACACGGCCGATAGTTTTGTCTGCTACATCATACGTTATCAGCTAGCACAACAGCCGAATGCAGATCGCAAAATAATACTTGCATCACTTTTTTCTGCATCTAATAAACGAAAATAAATAACAAACACAATAAATAACAAAAATAAATATTTATCTTCCGTTGTAAACAATCACCATGGCAACATAAACAAAATTTGTTGTCCGATATACAAAAAGTCGGCTGACAAAATCGTCGAAGATAGAACATGCTCTATCTTGGCCAACAAAATCCGGCGATTTTTGCATGACACACGACAGATTTTTGTCGGGCGATTTTGTCGGCAGATAAAATCGGCCGATTTTGTCGTTCGTCTGACATCGGCTTAACTTTTGTCCATATCTTTGCTAAATACCAACCAATTTTTAAAACTCTTTTGCCAATACGTGCAGTGGAAAATTTGCAATAATCTGACAAAACTGAGTATAACACAACCCCTTAACTGCATCGCTACACAATTTTCAGAAACGCGAATGTAAGAAAAATGATAATAATAGGAAAAAACATTTAGGTAAACAAAAAGACACTTCAGTCCAACATTGCAGCGATTGACGTACATGATGCTAATCTGTGTTACACTTGTCTAACTGGATATCTGGTTCTGTCATCATAGCACTGCCACTGCAAAAGTTTACCCAGTTCATTTAGTGATGACAATGATGATGATGAAGGACAAATAAACTTTAGCGTAGCGTTAAATCCGAAGACTACAAGGACACGTAACAATAAGATTAAACAGTGAAGTCACGTAATAGTAGTCAGTGCAATGAGACGTTCTTAGTCATGACTGTAAGACCAGGCAAAAAGTTCGGTTTTCAGTCTGCTGCTGAAAACTTGCAACGACGGAGACGACCGGACCGACTCCGGCAGACTGTTCCAGACCGATGCAGCAGTCGCTGGAAAGGTGCGGTCGCCAATGGTAGAACGCACAATGCATGGAACAACCAGCGCTGATGTAGTCAAAGAGCGCAGTCGTCGACGTGCGTTGAGGTGTGACACGCGCTGAAGATCTGAAGCCAAATGCCAGGTGCAGAGCTGTGGAGGCAGCGATACATTGGCACTGCCAGCCAGAACGAAATACGTTCTGGCATCCGAAGCCAGTGTAATCTGCGCAGTAACGGCTGAATGTGGTCCCGACGACAAGCTTTGAAGATCAGCAGTGCAGCGGCATTCTGCACAGACTGAAAGCCTGTCCATGAGTTGCTTCAAAAGGCCGGCAAGAGTTGCGGAGCCGTAGTCAAGCCTGGAAAACACCGGCGCCACGATGAGCGACTGCATCACGTCATTTGACACAGATAGTCGTATGCTTCATAGTTGTTCAAGGGCAGCAAAACACTTCGAACATGTCCGACTGACTTGGGTACGCATTGTCAGGTCAGCGTCAATGAAAATACCGAGATCGCGCACGCATCTGACCAGCGACACGAGATCAGAGCCAACAGCCAATGGATCCGAAAATAGCTGACGTTGTCAACGGGCTGAAGCGCACCACAGTACTTCCGTCTTGGATGCATTCAGCTGAAGTCGATTGGAACGCATCCAATCAGCTTCAGCCTTCCATCTGCCTAAACTGGCATTCACCATTAGCAGTGTTGTTTGTTAAAAATATAGGCAGGACAAAAAGTTGCAGTTGCAGTTTGCCGACAGACACTGAAAATTTCTCAAAGAATACCAACAGGCACCTGCAAATTTCCAACAGAGCAGATTACTGATTGCTTGAAATATCAATTTTCCCCTGAATTTCCTTTTCCACCTTCAACGTCTACAAGATTTTCTAACAAGAAAAGTTTTCCGACAATTTTCAAACAGCACAAAATTTAGGGAAGTTCAATTGCCTACCCCGCACCCTTAGCCATGACGCCAATGTTTACCATCACCATTTCTTTACCACTCCACCCATTTCACGAGTCCAGGCACGGCTGAGGGCGGAGTCTTCTTAGCTGACTGGTTTCATACTGAAATAAAAAAGGAAACGGATTTCGGAGAAAGCAAGGGAGAAACGCCGCGTACTGACATGGGCTACACTCTGAAAGACGTTGCTCTGTGACAGCTGTTCAGTCTGCTTTGTGATCGTCTCCGCCGTACGTTCCACGCCGGCGCTCAAGTCGGCTGCGATCTTCTTACTCCTCTGACCCAGCTCCGACCGCTCAACCTCATCCACTGTCTACATGCACAGCAAACAATAATCATAAGAGTAACAATGATAATAATAACAAGTAATCTGAGCTAATGCTCACGAGACGCGCAAAAGCCTATAGCAGTTACTGGCCAACAACGGTAAAATAACGACTTTTACGGGGGTACCGCTCTTTGACGCCCTCGTGCTCACATTTTCTTGAACCTAGAAAATCGAGACTTAGACCGTCAAAATCTACGTTTAATGCTGAAAATTTCGTATGCAGCTTGTCCATGTCCATCTCAATTGGTTTCGGCACAATCCGCTCTTGAAATGTGTCTTACAGCCCAAAATCACCAAAAAAAATTCATAAAAACCCCTATTTTAGCATTCAGGGTCATCCAATGTCATTGAATTCAGTGGCAATCGAGAGCCAGTGTACAACTTCCTATTAGTGATTAATAGTAACCTAGGCCCTATCTTGCACCGTTATTGAGATACAGCATCTTATTGGCTAAAAATCTCAAATTCTGCCCACCCCCCTCTCGTTTAGCACCCTCGTTAAGGGTGACACCCTTCGAACTTATGGAAAAGCTTTACGGTTCCTGAAACTAGAGTCTTCCAGGCAGCCGAAGGTGAGGATTTGATGATTCTAGCTTGCACCATTTTTGACTGATGCACCCGTGTCACGGACAGACAGACGGAAAAACAGAATTGCAGTAGCTACTTTCGCATGTAAAAACCGACCTCTTGCCAAGCTCGTCATCAAGTCATCCATTGTTCAGGTTAAAGTTAAGAAGGTGTACAGCTCTTATCAGGCACATGCAATGTATTCTTACAATTATGTTCAAGTTGTTAAAATAAAGCCTAGAGCATTCAAAACCAGCACAAAATAAACAAGACCAAAGTTTCTTTGAACGGTATTTAACCAGTGTATCAAGTGACAAAAAGCCAGTGACTTTTACTTACTGATTTCAGCCGATCCTGGACGGCTGAAAGTGACTTTTTGAGAGCTTCGGAGCTTTTCGCTGTTTCTGCTTCAATAGATTGCTGCAACAGTCACAAAAATAACACAACATCACAGTGTGTATATAAAAAAACTAACTCTCAAAGAATCCTGCTAATACGTGAGTTCATGTTTCGTCGAAAAGTAGGATTATCTTTTTTCTAATCGGCATCTGCTTAATCTGACATCCGCTAAGAACCGAATCCGATTAACTTACTTCTTATCCATAGATTAAAAAGTGAACTGAAAATCGATCAGAAATTTTCTAATCGCTAGGGATTAAGTATTCTTTTGCATTAAAGCTGTCTGGTGTTAATCGATAATGCTCGGATTAACTTTGGTGTTAGCCGCCGTTTCCAATTATCTTTCTCCTTATCTGGTAGATAATCGGAAATGTTGGTTCTTAGAAGAAAGATAACACCGAATTCTAACTTAAGTTCATGTCTCCGATTATCTTGGTAATTATTCTAAGAGAAAGTGTTGACCAAAGTGATAATCCTACTTCTGGACAAAACATGAACTCGTGTAATGCGTTCACGACAAGATCTGCACAGTAGTACCAACAGAGAAGTCTCAAATACATTTCAATACACCATAACATATGATAGTGGCAGGGCTTAAAGTGAGACGCTATGGACCGGTAGGGCGTACCGGCACTTCCTTGGCCGACTGGAAAGCATACTGGCAACCAACACTTCTTTTCTGAAAAATGTCATACCGGTATGCTTTGTAGGCCATTTTATGAGATTTAGGCAACTGCTCATTAATGTATGCATCGATCAGTGGCCAAAATAGCACTACTTGAGGGAACAAAGGAAAAAAGGCCATACCATACCGGCACTTATTTTTCCCACTTCGAGCACTGGATAGTGTCAGCTGGTCTCCGACAAAGGTCGTCGTCAGCTGCGCTCTGCCAACTCAAGGACATGTGTCATCAGAAGGACCTACAGCAGCTATGGAAACAGATGCTTTGCTGCTGCAGGTCCGAGGCTGTGGAACAGCCTGCCAGCTCATCTGTGACAAACTGACATTAACTTTGAACAGTTTAAACGGCAGTTAGACATTTTTGTCGGGGCGTTGAGAGCGTGGCGCATTCTGGCAATTGTTAAATTGTGCCTTTTAAATAATCTTACTTACTAAGATAAAAACTGCAGTGCATTTGCAGCACTGCAAAAGTATAGACATCAGTCTGCTGAACTGAAATGCTGACCTCACAGCTCTGTATCTGTGACAGTCACCTGAGAGATACAACGGAGTGAGATCATTAATTTCCATTGACAAACAAACTTTAATCAAAAAATAAGTAAGTAAACACAACTTAACTACAAACTGTATAAACATTATAGAACTAAATATCTGCAGAAAGTCGTAGTAATAGAATGTACATACGTATTTTTCCCTTGCTTTCTGTAAAGACTCCGACTTCTCCAGTTTTTCCGCCTCTTCGCGAAACTTCTTCAAACTTTCCTAAAAAACCATGCAACACAATACAAATGTTGTAGTGGAAATCCGGAATCGGCTTCAACTCAAGTCACACTGTCACTGGACTAGCAGTGGTCCAGCTGTCAAACTACCAGGGCTATGGGAAACGCTGTACAGCTAACATATTCGATTACAATATTTATATCAGTAATCCATATATTCAAAGTGCAATACCCAAAGCTACAGAACTTTCTAATACCTAACATAATTACACAAAATTACTAGAGTCGATGTAGCTGAAGATGTGAATGTGGTTTGCATGTTTTTGACACATTCAAACTTGATACATAGAAGCATCATCAATACAGAAATCAACCAACAGACGAGCTATAATCATGTAGTATATACAAACTTTCATTTCTTTGTTCTTTGCCATTTCGCTCTGGATGTTTTCTATAAAATCTCGTAAGAAATTCTTTCCGCCTCCTGACATATGTCGAACCTAGACATGACAAAATTCATACCATTACAGAGCAACTACATGTCCATGAAAATCAACACTTTCTTCAGATACATATTAGCTGATGTACCTAAAAACAGAAATGGATACGTCAGCCCTTGCAGCAGAAATGATGAAAAAACATGAAGAGAAATGTAGGAGTAATGGTAACTAGAACTCTCGTACCCAAGAACTTTCATTCCCAGGAACAAAAGTTCCAAAGGTAAAACTTTTGTTCTTAAAATAAAAATCAGCAGGTAACTTTTGTTCTCGAACATTGATTATTATCAGAGCAAATAACTTTAACAGTTTACAAAGCTATGTTATGGCAATACGAGTCAAAACTCAAAAACAGCAAAAATGGTTTTGAGGCAATATTATCAACGCGTGTTGAATTCCAGACTGGTCCTTACAAGACTAGCCATTCTAAATACTTGAAATAAAAATACAAAGACAGAAGTCGCAAGCCGAAACAATGTATAACATCAGTCCGTGCCAACACCATGTATACTGCAGTGAATGCCATGGTAGAAAGACACGATGAAAGCATGCTGAATAAGCAATAAAATAGCACAATAATAATTTATAGTATTAACTGAAAAAAAGAAAAAAGTCCTGCAACCTACAAAACACGAGATCAATAGCTTATGCACTAGGCTACAGCTACAACGAAGAATATCTCACTACAGACTTTATATAAATATTGTCCGAGTCTGCTGCGTTAGCGTAAATTCCTTACTTAAAATTCGTTCAAGTGCGTACTAGATATGACTTACTGGAGTTGAATGAATTACTGGATGTTTTGATGGATAGGGTGCAGAATCAGTGTCAGAAAAGGCCGCCGAGTGGCTAATTTCTGTGATAGCCACACGGCCGCCGTGTGGCTAAGTACCGCCTAAATTCTACCATCTTCCCAATAATGTATCTACCCGATCTACCACTAGCAATTTTCCAGTCCTAACAGCAAGATCGCCGATCTACGGCTAGAATTATTGATAGTTTAAAACTTAGGTCTAAGCGAAATTTAAAGTCACCCATTGTTTACATGCGCGCAGACGAATTGCGTCACACGTGGAACAAACAACTAAACAAAAACATACAGGCGTCCGTGCCCAGAGATTCCTTCCCACGGCAAAATAGCGTGACATTTCCTTGTTTATTTGTAACGTTTACATCAAATGTAACAAAAACTCGCCCTAAATAATAATATAACCTCTAGTAATGTAAACAATTCGCTAAATATTTTTTGCAATTAACGTTATAGAATATGTAACATCAGCCAGCTTTAAACAAATTAGTGATGTGTTGTTTAATGAAATTGTTTATATTTTGATTTTAATTTTATTATTCAGTACTGGTTGTTCATATTTGCTGTCTTATTATACCATGCTACTTTTTGTTATATGGGCAGTTAGTTGTAAGTGCCG
>Ga0209671_1005975_pt1 | contig 12409 bp, 14 predicted proteins | sample WorMetHERISLAND2_2_FD_187401 | JGI IMG/M metagenome (GOLD analysis project Ga0209671, IMG submission 187401) | Marine gutless worms symbiont microbial communities from Max Planck institute for Marine Microbiology, Germany - Olavius geniculatus... | ecosystem: Host-associated > Annelida >...
ATTGAACGGAGATCAACGCTTGAACCACTTTGGTGCAACGCAATTTACGGCTGAACTAGGTTCAAATTCAGATTTGACCCGGGTTCAAAGTTGAACGACGTTGGTGCCAGGCGCCCTAAGAGATCAAACAGCAGAGTATTCCCCCTAAGATTAAGAGCTTGCATTGTGGCCAAAGGTGGCCACTTTGAGCACAAACTGTAAAGGCAATTTCAGAATGATTGTCTTAATGACTGTTTCAAATAAGAATCTGCTATTAACCATTATACACTCACTTATCTGTAGTTGGCTGCTAATTTTGGGACACAGTATATCTGATGTATGCAGCATAATGACTGAAAATGAATTATTGCATCTTGTTTTTTTGTCTGTAGTCATGAGTGTCCTGATGTGTTGGTTGCAGCGGATGTGTCGGCGTGTGTTTATTTGGACAATAAGCTGGTGAAGCAGTCGGACTGGAAGCCGATGAGCCAGCAGTGCTGGGACCTCCGATTCACTCTGGATCTCGATCGGGTCTGATATCATCGATGTCTTATTTGTATGATCTGATTTATTAGTGGAAAAAACACATGTTCAGCATTTAACTGGAATAAGTTTATGGGAAATAAACTTGCTTTACGTGTGGGCACTACTCAACATGTGTGGGAAACCATAATTATGAGCGGGTCATTCTTGCTGACTGTGTTTCAAGTAGTAGCTTTGGCTTTAACTATTAAATTAACTGGGTTTTTATCTTTACATTTTGCATAGACATGATGCTAAGATGCAATACAGCAGCTACTGCTGTAGTGCATCTTAGCCATTGCAATTCTGTCTGTCTGTCTGTCCATCCGTCCGTCACACGGGTGGATCAGTCAAAAACGGTGCAAGGTAGAATTACCAAATCTTCACCGTCGGTTGCCAGGAAGACTCTAGTTTTATGAACTGTAAAGCTTTTCCATAAGTTTAAAGGGGGTCACCCCAAACGAGGGCACTAAATGAGATGGGGGTAGGAAAAATTTGCGATATCCAGCCAATACGCCGTTGGCTGAGTGCGACTGACTTAGATTTTGTTTTACTGGGCTTTCAAACATGCACCGTGGCCGTTGTGCGTTACCGTTTACGTTAGCAGGGCTTTTCTTTTTTTTCTACGGATAGAATGATTTGCAGAAATAATTGTTCACTAATTTACTGATTGTTGTTCGATGTTGTTTCAACTGATTACAGTCACGGGAGCTGGTAATCACGGTGTCGTGGAAGGATTATCGTCAGATGTGTGCTGTTAAGTTCTTGAAGCTGGAGGACTTTCTGGATGATGATAGGCATGGACTGGCTTTGGATCTGGAGCCGAAGGGACTGCTGTTTGCTGAGGTAATCAGCTACATACTGCTTGCTGATAAGTTGATAACTAATCTTCACATTCTATATATACCTAATTATTTTGGCTGTGCTTTGTATTTATATCTGATATTGTTATAACATTTAAAATGTTGGGTCTATGGGCAGCATCTGTTGGCTGTGTTCTGCATTTATGTTGTAAATGTGAAATTTGAAAATGTGATAATCGTGATGATAAAATGACTGTGACTGAGTTGAGGTTTTAATGTCGATCATTATTCATGAAATGAATGATGGTGTTGTGCAGATTTTATATTTTCTTTGTCACTGTTTGAGTATTTGTCTAAGATATTAAATTTTTTATTAATTTTTTTTTATATGTTTCTTAAGCAATGGTGGATATGTTTTTTTCTTGAAATGTTTGAGAGGACAAGGAACAAGAAGATTATTTGTAGAATGCCATATTTGCTTTTCAGTTTTGCACACTGTTAACTTTTTTGCTTACTGTAGATAGGAACAGAGTGTTTCATTAGTGCTAATGTTTTATCAGCATTTTATTGCTTGTGAATGTGGCATTTTTAGCCGACCGTACTTAAGTAACAGTTGATCTATTGGTTGTCGTCTGTCTGTCCATCTGTTTGTAACAAATGTACTCTGGCTAAATGGTAAATCTTCAGGAAAAATTTTTACTCAAATAATTAGCCATGCATCTTAAACTCAGGCATTCAGAATTTCAGCAATCCTTCAGCAATCAGCAGTTTCAGCAATGGGAACATTTTCAAATTGTGGGTTTTCAAATTTTCAAATTGAGGGGGGTAGGAAATTTAATGGAAAACTGACCATATCTCGGAAACAGTGAGAGATATGGCCAAGGTTACTATTGATCACTAATAGGAACTGGCATACACTTTGTCAGATTAGATGGAAATCATTGACCTTGGATGACCTTGAAGGTCACTGACAACCAGTACGGTCGGCTATCCTAACGACAGCTGGGCTTCTTGTTTTTTATTGCAGATCTCGTTTCAAATCAATCCCATGCTGTCCACCAGACCTAAACTTCAACGTCAGCGCAAACTGTTTTCCAAGCGCAAAGGTCTGTTGTAAGCCATTTTCCATACGGTGATAAACGTAATTATATTGCCTGATATTTTAAATGATGAAGATGATAATGAATTCGATTTGTATTCAGCGATTGAGTCGTAACATCGGAGTTGCTGGTGGCAGCTGATGTAATTTTCGTTTGTATACTAAGCAGAATGAAAATGTATTCAGCCTAGCCTTCCCTCAAATATTTTACTGTGTAACTCTGATTCCATCTTTAAGAAACATTCTTTTACCACCTGATTGGCTGTCATCCTGTGCTTTTGTAGCTTTGCATATTGGCACTATATAAATATGATTGTTAGTAGATATAAAATTTGCTACTCATTACAGCATTTTTGGTCTAATGTTTTGGTCGCTAGTGCAGCATTGTTAAAAATCATACGGATGATGTTTGACACTGATGGACAAAATTGGATAATTTTATTCATTTTCGGAGTTATTACTTGATACTGTTTGTAGATTTTCATCCTGCAGTACTGGCATTTTGCAATATATGTAATGTGTTAAGATGAAAAAGTTGGATAGTTGTGATAATATGGCAACAGTTCTGCACGAAATGGGTCTCTGTTATGTGTAAGAATTTGCTGTAATGCTTGTAGGCCGGAATGTGAGTCGGCCGGCTGACATGGACTTTACAACGTGGACAAGAATGTTTGTGCGAGGATCTCTTCAGACACCAACAGGTGAGAAATATTTCTCATACCTTGTGTGTTATATGTACGGGCTTCTATCCCCCCTAATCCGGAGTCAAAATCAGGGCAGAGCTGCAGCAATTAATGCTTATCGTCAAAATGTATTGCTAAAATTGTTCACTGATTATCAACATTTTAATTTTTAATTTTCTTCCCCCCATTTTTTACTCGAGCCCCCCCTCTTTTAGGCTCCTTTTTAAGGGGGTAAATTGCCCAATGAAAAATACAGCGGAAGTTTTGTTACGGTTGTTAATTGTTCAGTGAAAAGTAGGGGAAGAAGCTTTGTTGGCCACACCACCAGCTTAATATAGTATAGTTTATTTATAAAACTAGAAAGCAGTCAGAGCCCGCAGACCTCCGCCAAGGCCATGTTCTTCGCCAGGTGGCAGCACCATATTCGGTTTGGCAGCGGTTTCTTTTATGCCCCATTGAAAGCAATGTTAACGAAAATTTCAAAGTAATCCAGAATCTAGGATTCCTTCCGGATCACCCCCAAAATTGAATCACTGGTAGTTTTTGCTGTTCCCGACATTCCCAGAAAATTTCAGAAAGATCCGTCCATAACGTTTTGAGTTATCTCGCTGACACACAGACAGACAGACAAACAAACAAAGTGTGGCAAAAACATAACCTCCTTGGCGGAGGTAATAAACCATGTTAACATGTAACTGGCCGTCAGGTTGACTCAGCCTTCTACCTTTCGTGGGATGGTAAAATAAGTGTCAGTGTTTGGGGTGAGTAGTAATAAACGGTGACGACGGATGTAGTTGTGTTATTTTAGGTGGATCTGTGGCTCAAGTTGATTGACTTTTTCCATTAATCGGTGCATTGTTCTTCAGCTTTCGCATTGGCAGTGATGTATTGACAGTTTTGTCAACGTTAGTCATAACTATTAATCATATCACTGCGGTAGTGCTATAATGATGCATGCTCGGTGTCAGTCATTGATATTTTGACGTTGTCTGTCTGTGTAGGTCAGCGGGCATCTAGAGTGGCAAGAAAGTCAGCAACGGATGAACTGGCGGGTTCTGATGGTGAGGTTGCGGAGACGGAGAAACCACCAACACCACCACCTTCACTGCCTCCCGACATTTTCCCCGTCACACCCAAAGCTGCCACGGCAAGCCGCTACATCCTTTCATTCTATTGCGTGGTGGCGTAGCGTAGCAGTAGTGCATTTCATCCGATCAACAAAGTTACTTTACGCCAGGCTGGGTTAGTACTTGGATGGGTGACTGCCTATGGGCAGGTAAACCATCTCGGTTTGTAACCAGCCACCTATGTCAACTCAGCCTTCCATCCCTCTAGGACAGGTAAATCGAGTATCAGCGTATCTGGCTGGGGTTTACACGGAGTAACCTGTGTCGGGTGGCAGGTAACACTGTGTGATCCCATATGGCAGGTGACACTATAGCTGTGTGAGGGTTTTGCTCATTAAGAGCTATGCATCACCTTTACCTTTGATTGTAATAGATGGTGGAAGTAGAAGCCGGATATTTATAGGGTGCATGAAAACAGGTCATTATGTGCCGGTGTTTCATGTAAATAAAAATGTTTTTTTAGTAGCCATTAGAATTCTTCCGGTTTGACATCTGTTGTGATACTGATGATTGGGATGTGGGATTGTCGTGTGTATTTCGACTGACAGAATGACGTGGCTAGAGGTACAGCTGCATCACATAAACCAGCCTCTGAGTCTCAGCCGTACCAGTCTCCGATGAACTCACAGCAGCAGATGTCAAGCAGCAGCAAACATTCAGCCCCGGCTCCCGATCTGCCACCACGACCCACTCATTTACCCCCAACGTCTCCTGCTGCTTCAGATACCGCTGCTCAACAGTACGTTGTTGTCAGAGCTGCAGCAATTAATGCTTATCGTCAAAACGTATTGCTAAAATTGTTCACTGATTATCAACATTTTAATTTTAAATTTTCGAACATAAGTTAACAGACTACTGAATTTTAGTGAGTGCCGGGGCATTTCCTTGACTTAGTACCAGCTCCTTAGCTGAATCGGCATTCTAAACAATCCACGTTTTATGCATTTTACCGCTGCTCATTTTTAATCCTTAGCAGTGCCTGCTGTTTTGATGAGATTGTGCCTATGTAAAGCTAGTATATCTCATTGTATGCATGTTGCAGCCGACGGCGATTTGATAGGTTATCTTTTGACAAGTTCAGGTGCATTGCGGTTCTTGGTCGTGGACACTTCGGAAAGGTCTGTTGGCTGTGATGCTTACAATTATTTGAGTTGACCAATTACTGGTACTGCATGGAATACTATTACAGAGAAAAATATATTCAATTTCATTACTTGTACATTTGTGCTGAAATGTCATGTATGATTCTAGTAATGGTTATTGTGATAGTGATTTATCAGAGAATTATTGCTTTTGACTCGTTTAATTGTAATTGGCCAATTTTTGTATAAGCTACATGTTAGGATTGTCATTTTTAGGAAGGGTGTTATAATGGGCGGACCTAGATTGAGCATTATTATTTATCTGTCTGTCTGCTAAAGCATACAGAATTAATTACTACAGAATACCAGAAAATTCTGCATGTAAGACGATAATAGTGTTTTTATTGGTCATTAGTGGTCAGTAGATATGTGGGTGATAATTGTGATTGTTATACCTCAACGCAAAATAACTGCATGCGATTGGTCTAAATCACGTCATGTAACGTTCAGATATACACCATAGTCACCTTCTCAGCAACAATGCAGTGACATAATGCCCTCCATGGGGGCACTATTGACGATAGTGCCCTCCCAGAGGGCACTATTTGATTGGCGTCATCATCATGCCGATGCCAGTCACACCTTATTAACATTTAAGACGTCTATTACCATGCCGACACCGAATTTATGTATTGTGGCAAAAACGGTACATCATATGTTATCAGCAGACAACCATGTTTACTTTATTCAAAGAGAGCGTAAAATACCACAAATTTGCATAGAGGCGTTGAGGTATAACAAAACAAAAAGAGACTGGTGTCTCCATCATTATTGAAAAGTTTTTTCTCTCAGTTCATAACATGTTGCCCTCGATCTTTGATCTCGAGCAACAAAACATATTACGAACTTTGGGTGAACAAATTTCAATATTGGTATAATATGAAATGGCAACATCCATTGTTGTCTGACAGGTGCTGTTAACCCAGTATAAAGAGACCGGTGAATACTTTGCCATAAAAGCTCTGAAGAAAGGTGACGTGATTGCTCGCGATGAAGTTGACAGTCTGATGTCTGAGCGAAACATCTTCGAAGTAGCAAACAGAATTCGACATCCGTTTCTTGTCAACCTGATGGCATGCTTTCAAACTCCGGTTTGCATCCGTTTACGGCATTCTTGTGATGCTCATACATTGTTATGGCAAATGTGGAAATTATAAGTTTAATGAACAGAGATAATTTGTCTTCAGTTTTCTTTCCCAAATACTTCTTTAATTATTTCTTGTATTTGTACTGTACAACAGATGTATCACATCGCTTTTAACGATCAATGATCATATTCCTCTAATAGGTGTTTGTTATGGACAATTTATGTAACAGCAGCCTGCGCTAATTGCATTATCTTGTTCGTGCTTTGCGGGTCCACCCCATTAAGCCCAAATTCCATTACGCCGACTTTGCGACAAAGTCCGGGACAAGTTCGCGACAAAGTCGCGGACTTGTCGTAGACACAAATCATGAAAGTCTGCGACACAAATCACATCACCGACTTTCATGATTTGTGTCCGCGATAAGTCTGCGACTTTGTCGTGAACTTTGTCGCCGACTATCCCCATGCCTTGTAATGGGCTAAATTCCATTCGAGCGACACAAACGGGTTTGTCACGGATTTGGTTTTTGTCGCAAACATCTCGACATGTCGAGATATCTGCGACTTTTGTGATTTGTGTCGGCAATTTTCACCGAAACTTATAGTTTCATGATTCGTCACCGTTTGTGTCTGCAACTTTCGTGATTTGTGTCCACGATTTTCCCCACAGGGAAGTTTCGGTGTAAGTCAGCGTAATGGAATTTGGGCTTTACCCAACAACTCAACCCTCCTTAGGCTGCCCATGGGGGAGGTGAGGAGCAAGGTGAGGGTGCACATAGCTAAGGTCCAAGAACTCAAACGCCGCAGTCTGGGTCTACGATCGTGCAACACAGAAGCCGCCAGAGGAGTATGACAGACAGACAAACAAACCGCACATTATAGTAAGATGGCTTAGATGTGATTGGGTGCATGACATCTGCTGACAGATGATGGTAGCCAGCCTAGTCAGTTTCACGTAGCTAAAAATAAACTCATGAAACAGGAAACTAACAATACAGCACAGCTCGAGGACAGAAAATCATGGCTTTGGCCTCAAGAAGGTCTGGCCTTAGCCTTGGCCTTGGCCTTGAAGACCACTTGCCTGGACTTGGCTTTGGCTCTGGCCTTGGCCTTTAGATCCCTTGCTTTGGCCTTGGTCTTGGAAATGCCGGCCGTGAGCCCATCCCTGATGTTCAGTCTGCTATCGTGTTTTGTTTAATTATATGCAGGAGCATCTGTGCTTTGTGATGGAGTATGTCAACGGTGGAGACCTGATGATGCATATTCATACCGACGTCTTCAGTGAGCCGCGTACTGTCTTCTACGCAGGCTGTGTTGTCCTCGGCCTGCAATATCTGCATGACAACAAGATTGTCTATCGGTCTGTGTAAATATTTGTTACGTATGCACACATGGGGTCGTTCAGCCACTAACTTAAAAGTCGGCTTAATATTCATTTCTGGAATGATAGATGAACCATCTGTCAAGTCTTGTGTATCTCCTAATTGGGTGATCTCGGAGAGTTAACTGTCCATCGATTGGTTAGCTCATTGCAGAATGGCAGAAAACTTATTCTCTGTGGTTGTTATGAAGTTTGTGACGCTGATGTCACATTTTACGGCAAAGTAGTCCATCTGAGGTAGTCGAGAAAAAATTTGCTACTACAAATGCGTTCACCAAAATGTCAAAACAGTCATTCTTACGAGTTATATAAGTTCATTACTGAGGACAAGTCATTATTTCTACAGTTACGTAATGGCAGTGTACAGAAATGTGCTTTTCTGTTGTTGTCAGCTGCTGGTTAGTTAACTGATTACTGTGATTAGTTAACCAAAAGAATGAAAAAATGCACATTAGCCGATAACTACAAGCTGAGAATTCTTTTTTGTTAGTGATGTGCATGCTGGCAAAATATTGGAAGATTTGTTGCAGCAAGTAAGTAAGTAAGTAAGGTTATTTAGAAGGTGCAATTTAACAATAGCCACAATGCGCTACACTCTTAACGCTCTAACAAAAATGTCTTTAACTGCCGTTTAAACTTTTCAAAGTTAATGTCAGTTTGTCTCAGATGAGCTGGCAGACTGTTCCACAGCCTACGACCTGCAGCAGCAAAGCATCTGTCTCCATAGCTGCTGCAGGTTCTTCTGACGACACATGTCCTTGAGTTGGCAGAGCGCAGCTGACGACGACCTTCGTTGGAGACCAGCTGACAGTCGACGGCCAGGTAAGGTGGAACCATACCGGACAGTGACAAGTAGACCAGAGTGGCCATCTTGAAGTCCACCCGACGCCGAACCGGAAGCCAGTGCAGCTCCTGTAGCACCAGCGTTATGTGGTCATAGCGTCGAGTCCCCGACTCCAAACGTGCAGTCGCTTTCTGAACAGACTGCAGCCGGCTCATCAGACCGTCGGTGATGCCGTAGAACATCGAGTTGCAGTAGTCCAGGCGACACGAAATAAACGCCTGGACCAGCGTCTTGACGGCGTCGGATGACATCGATCTGACGAGCAGTCAGAGCTGCCGTACCTGGTAGTAGCCATTGCGACACACGGCGGCCACCTGTGCAGACAGCGTCAGCTGACTGTCGACGATGACGCCGAGATTACGGGCCGTCTCCGAGACGTTGATACCTGCCGACGCCACCGGAACCTCCAAAACGTTGACTTTCGCCAGCTGTTGTGGAGAACCCAACCACATCACATCGGAAACACAACCAGCACGATGACGGATCAACTACCAAGTCACTGAGCAAACTTCAAGCAACCGTACAACAGAAAAATGGCCAAAAACGACATTTAAGTAGCTAAACATGAGAAAACGCTACAACATGCCCAGAGGTGCAACAAATAAGTACCTACAAGTAGTACTGTAGGTGGGTGGTCGTCAGTTATCAGTGGCAGTGCTGTTTCATACAGGCAGATATCATACAATAAACCACCCAAACCTTATTCGGCTTGTAGAAATAATTCGATCTACAGCTGTTTACAGTGTTTCTCTGAAATCTTCATTCTTCATGTGCTGTCAGCTGACTCTATGAACATGTAAATGTGTGTTAAAACATTTATTCCAGTACTGATACTTTGCATTCTAAAAACTTTTGTTGCGTTTTCTGATGCTAAGTAGACTTGTGGTGTGGATTTTCTGTTGCATACAGGGACTTGAAGCTGGACAACCTGCTGCTGGATGCAGAGGGATTTGTCAAGATTGCTGACTTTGGACTGTGCAAGGAGGGGATGGGGTTTGGTGATCGAACGTCGACGTTCTGCGGTACGCCGGAATTCCTTGCCCCGGAGGTTCTGACTGAGCCTTCATATACGCGGGCTGTGGATTGGTGGGGACTTGGCGTGCTCATTTTTGAGATGCTCGTCGGTGAGGTTGGTGCCTTATTGTCTGAATTAGGCCGTGTTCACATAGACACAAGTACAAGTACCCGTTTACGGGTTCCAGTAAACACAAGTTTGCATGTATTTCAGTGGCATGTATTTCATATCAATGTTCACGTTGATGTGAGTATGGGTTACCTGTATAGTAAATGGCATGCAAAAAACGCTAATTTAATTTATACAAGCTGTGATGCTTTTGTGACGTGAGAATTGACATCATTGTTGAATTTTTCACTGCTAGAGGTGTGCAGTTAGTAAAATTATTAACGATGCAGTGAAATGTATTCACTCGTAAACTGAAACCCGGACTCGTACTCGTGTCTATGTGAACACGGCCTTAGTCTGCGGCATTGTATTTGTTTGTGGCATAACCTAAAAGCAGATCTTAGGGGCACCTCTCAAGAAAGCATGGTGTAGTAGGTGTGAATTTTTGTGTATGCAGCAGTAAGAGATGTGTTTTTGGTTTGTAACAAGAAACTACGAGAATTCTGTAGAATTCGTTTGCAGTGCATATCTGTTCAACCTGCTTTGTTACTGTTCAAATCACCTGCTGATGTCGTTCTTGTTGGCTGAAAACGATCTCGACGTCGCGTTGTGTGGAACACTACACGTTGTCCCGGTATTATCCAGAAATTTACGGTTTGTCGACAACACCTTCTTGCCAAGTCGATGAAGGTTCCATGTTTAGTCCTGAATCGTCAGACTGGATTCTATCAGCACTTTAAACGTTCACGTAGCCTCTCTATCGGATTACGACCACCTTCGTGGTTTTCAGTATCTCAATACAAATTCTTGCGTGAGAAATTTATCATTTCTTACTCTAAATTAACATTTTCAGCCTATTAATGGCTCTTCACATCTCCTCACTTGAAATTATCTCTTGTAACTGCCGTTGAAGATAGTGATGCACGGATTCTCAGTTCTGTAAACATTTAATTCTGGCAATGTTTGAGTGTTGTGGTTGATGCCCAGGACTGGCAGGAAGCGAGCAAGCATTACATATGCGGATTATAGTCTTTTATCCTAAGCCAGCCTTGCTGTAAAATATTGGTGTGCACATATCACAACCTTACAGTGTTAGCATTGCCATCTTGTATATGAATAGTGTTATTTGTTCGTTGCAGTCTCCATTTCCCGGTGATGATGAAGAAGAGGTTTTTGACAGCATTGTGAATGAGGAGGTGCGATATCCTCGACATCTCAGCATCGAAGCTCTGTCAATCATGCGACGGGTATCACGTCTCATTTTTGTAACTAGACTGCTTGTGCATAAAGAACACGGATGGCCTTACTGTAGAGCATATGTCATTGTGGTACAGTGCTCAGTTAATATGAATAGTAAGGCTAGTAGTGATTAATATTGTTAAATAGTTAACTGTCGAAAAGTTACTGATTAATTACTCATTAACTTTTTGTTTTAAAAATTTAATGGGGTAACTGTCCAAGACAGTGCATTATATGTTTCATAGTGAAAGTTTATTCAGCTGACAGCTCTCGCAAATGTGTGAAGAAACAATTAGCAGGTGTTTGTTTATTCCATGCAGTCTAGTGTACAGAATAAATGTTCACATTCTTTTGATGGAGAAAATGGATTATCGTTTTTTATATTATTTTCATTGACTCTTGTGTTTAATGTTGTCTTAGTTATGGGAATTTACTCCGTAAATTAATGATAAAATTTAAAACGTGTTATGATTGATTCTATGATTAAAATTTTGTTCATTTTTGCGAGTTAATTGTCATGTACTTTGCAAACCTGTTGTCAGTTGCTGAAGAAGAACCCAGACAAACGACTTGGGTCCAGTGAGAGAGATGCGGAGGACATCAAACGACAGGCTTTCTTTCAGGTTAGTACAAATGTAGTACAGACAGCGGCACTGTTGTTACTTGCAAGTCAAGCGGATGAAGCTTTAACAGCATGTCAGTTTCAAGTTGTTGACTTGAGTTGAGTTGACTCTGGATATACACTGTGTCTCAAAAAAAAAACATCCCTGACATTTTCAACTGTAACTTGCAAACCAATTATCAGATTTTGATTATTTTTGGTACGAATATTCCTGACACAACTTGCCATCAAATGACCATTCAGTTTCCTACCTAACCCAACGTTTGTTTCTGCACTGCCTGGGGAAAACACAACCACTTTTTTATCCAATGCAATATGATTGCTTAATTAACATAACGTGTAAAAACACATTTTGGTCACATTTCTGACATCGTGGCTGACATTTTATTCAGTTTTCTGTTTATCAACTGCCTGCAGTAAAACTGCTTGAAGTGTTGGCCCACTATGCGAAAACAGGCACGCCTTCTTCATTCATTGACAGCAGTATTGACAATGTTCTGCTTCAGACTAATCCAGGTTGTACCAATCACTTATTGATTTCACAAACATTCCTAAACTTCATCTGGTAGACACACTGCTGCATGACAGTCAAACCTTGTAATAGACCAGTTGTTGGGCCCACAGATTAGGATTGATAGAATTTATTGACATTTTTTCATTCATTTTAACACATATTATGCTTGGTCTACTTTCCCCAAGTAGTGCAAAAGCAGATGTTGGGTGAGGTGGAAACTAAAACACTTTTTGGTAGCCAGTTG
>Ga0209671_1005976_pt1 | contig 12408 bp, 8 predicted proteins | sample WorMetHERISLAND2_2_FD_187401 | JGI IMG/M metagenome (GOLD analysis project Ga0209671, IMG submission 187401) | Marine gutless worms symbiont microbial communities from Max Planck institute for Marine Microbiology, Germany - Olavius geniculatus... | ecosystem: Host-associated > Annelida >...
AAGATAGGCCTACACGATAGCGACTAAAGTATAAACACTTGGTCACTCCTTGGGGCACACGGTCACGGCCTATCTCTCCACAGTTCAGGTGGATGCTAAAGACATTTTTGTTCGGGTGCTGAGATCGCGGCGCATTGTGGCTAACTGTTAATTTGCATTGTTAAACTATTTTACTTCCTTACTTACTTACTTACTTACTGGCATTGTGTTATGTCAAAATTCATTCATAACCTTTCGAGCAATTTATCGAGCAGAGATAGTAACAGATATCAACGATTCCAAGAAGAATACCTTCCAAGTTCCAGTCAACAATGCGTTCTTTAGACACTCCTCACGTTCCTGAATAAACAAAAACAGGATGGCTCAGAAAACACAAAATTTTTCCCTACGATGTTAATTTTACAAAATCTAGCTAACGTGAGCAAGTACTTTAATGCTTTACTTACAAAGAAACGCTGCTAATTTCCACCGGATAGTTAAAGAAACAAGCAAAAATGCCGATCCAGTGCCGACACAAAATGCGGTCGTCCGTACTCATTCACTGCACTGCTCAGTCCTCAAGTTCTAACCCTAACCACAATCTCTGACTTTTTGAGCTAAAAACTGACACTTGTTATTCCGGCCGATTGTTCACATCATGTTTGGTTTTCTATGCCTTTTTCTCTTTGAGTCATGAGTCAGTGCGAGACAGACAGACAAACGAACGGACAGACGTGCAATACCCGTAATGCCGCCTACTGGAACGGCCGCATGATTGACGGAGCAAGAGGCGGGTAGCTGGGGGAACCTTCACGTAAATATGTCCGGGTTCCCATTCACGTGCAGTCAATTCCCATTCTTTCCCGTTACTAATTCTGTCATCAATTTCCATTCCATATATATGTCAATAGAAATCCCATGGAATTCCTATTTCCAGTGTAAATCTCATTTTCACACGGCATCTGTACCTCCAAGTCGCAGCGTGTGGCGGCCGGAACTAGTACAGGTTCGTCGAGGGCGGCCGTGTCTCGAACGCTGTAGGTCACGTGATCACACTGCACGGTGACGTCATCACGCAGGTTGACCCAGATCACTCGCGGGTGTCGCTGTTTGTTGTGAACGTATGACACGACGCTCGCTATGCCCTAGCACGGACACACGGGTACGCCACGTTAATACCCCGTTTACACGATCGAGCAAACATCGAGCAGGCCTGATGGAACCCCGCCCTCTGGCTCAAATGTAGGCCTAGGCTTAGCCCACAGCTGATCAGGTGTTATATAGGCTTTTCAATTACAACCCGCCCGCCTTCCTAATTAGCATGCTAATTACCATAGCTCGTCGAGCTAGCTCAATGTTTGCTCGATCGTGTAAATAGGATATAAGGCACCATTAGTGACCAAGTTTTTTTATCATTTACCGTCAAAGTCGGTGTCCTTTTGAAAAGATGCTGCTCATTAAAGGGGTTAAGGCGCGTATAGAGCGACGTAGTTGAACTGAACTGACATGGTTTAGATTTTGACGTACTGGCTAATGGGCAACAGTAATGCATTACAGTAGGCACCGCATTACGTGTTTACGTGACTACGGGCAATGACTAGTGGGCTCACCCTGCTCGCTCATTGGTCAGTTTGTCAAAAAACATTGTCAGTTCAGTTCATTTACGTCGCTCCGTATGCACGCCTTTAGTCAATCAATGAGACACGCCTGGGTGGAAAACTGGAAGGGAGTGCGTACGTAGGCCTACTTTCCAGTCCCCATCCCACCCTCAATGTGTCCCGTTGGGCAGCCAGTACGAACGTATCAATTATTATCTCAATAAATCTCAATATCTTAAAGGAAAAGCCGAATGGTAGTGGGAATGACCTGAATAGAAGCGTCGCGGGAATTAGATGGGAAACAAGAATGCTGGCAATGGAATGCCAACTTCAAAAAAACATCCTCCACGTTCACCTCTAGGCCTATTCGTGGCTCTGCATGGACATGTGCAGCGGCTCGTGGCAAAAGGGTACACGCGAGAGAACGGGGAGGGGGCATTGCCTAACTTAAATTGTGGGCTGTGAAAAAATTGTCGGAAAATCTTTTTATCGGAAAAATTTCGTTCAAAGATGCAAAATTTGGAGCTAGAAACCTTATTTCGGTAAAATTTAAGGGCAAAATCAAAACTTAGAACACCCATATTTGTCGAAAATTCGCAGCTGTCTGTCGAAATTCGGTGGAAAATTTGCAGTGTCGGTCGGAAATGGCAACTTTTTTTAAAACCCACGACGTGTGCTAGCGGACAGACCTTTGACGAGGGCTGAGCGCAGGCGTAGATTGGTAGCGCGGGAACTCGACGGAAATTGGACGTTTTGACGTCCATCTGAGAACTGAGAACATCGAGTCCAATGTAGTCATCCGCCACCTGTCAATCACGAACAGCGGCACGCCAACAATACTGCCAGCAAACTTAACGCTCGGTAAAGAGATAAAGAAAAGTGTTGTATAGCTTTTAATAGGAAACCCATCACAGAGCTACAGATACCGGTGAACGTGCCCGCCTTTACCTACCCCGAAGGCATTCTGAAAATCGGTCAATAATTGGCGAAGATATGGACAAAAGCAGAGTGGCGCGTTTTTTGGCCCACCCTGTACATGTTAGTCTGACACCCTAACATCAAGCCGCTTATACACTCAACACTAACAAAACGCACAGAATCCATCGCCGCCTGGACAAGATCCCCCGGACGTAATCGGCGTCGTCGTCGTCGTCGTTAACGCGTAGTCGGCGAGGACCGTAGCGTCACAATCGAGTGCCCACGTGACAAGGCTCGTCTCAAGAAGTCAGCAGGCGGAGTGCTGTTGTCCCCATGAAGTTGGCTGAGCCATCTGTTCCTGGGCGGCCTGGACGACGTCTCCAGCTACGGTCAGCAGAACGACTGAGGGTCAGTCAAGTCGACGTGGCACTGCAGAGCTTGATGGGATGCAGTGTAAGTAAGTAAGTAAGTAAGTAAGATGACTTATGAGCGCAATTTAACAGTTAGCCACAAGCGCCGCGCTCTCAACATCCGAACAAAAATGTCCTTGGCACAGGCCCGTCGAGAGCCACAGCGGGGTCCGGGGAAACATTATCGCTGCCCTCCCCCCATACATTTTCGCTGGGCCCCTCTGGGGAGAAAATTTTTGAATTTTTTTTCGAAAAAGTGCACTCTGGTGTACTCTATAATTCTGAGCGACGGCGGGGCCCCAGATGTCGCCCAGCCCGTGGTAACTTACCTCTCTAACCCCCCCTCTCGACAGGCCTGCATGCCTTGGCAAGCCAAACGTAACCCATTAAGTTTTATTTTCGCATTTATAGTGGCATTTTTTGAACCTATCGCGTTGAATGGCGAACGGACAGACATAAAAAGAAAAAAAGAGGGAGTGTAGTGTCTAAAAAGAGACAGATTCGTACAAGAACTCGTTGTGAGGTCTCGAGTAGACGACAGATTGGCGCAGATCGCTCGACCACGTCCAACCACTGGTGAAGACGGTAGACCCGTGGATGTCTTGTCATCCAGCTGGTAAACGTCTCGCCGAACTGCGCCTTGTACTGCGCGTTCCACACATCAATCAACAGTCCCTCGCATACACAACATTCAGTCACGGCAAGCTAAAATAAACCTCTCGATAGCGCCGGCGACGATATCAAAGTACGACCCATAGGCCAATGTCTGCAGATTGACATTTTCTAATAATATTAATATAATAATAATACACATATTTGTAGAGCGCCAAATGGCCGTAGCTTCAGAGGCGCTGGCGACAGGTTGCGTGTTACTGTACCTAGTGACAAGTTTTGAGGTTAGCTTTAAAGGATGAGAGAAAGATAAATTAAGTTAGAAAGTTAGGTAAAGAGTTCCAGAAAGTATTCAGAGTTCATACTTTTTGAATTTTCTACACGTGTCGCAATAGCAAATAAAAATCTTTTTTAAACCTTGAATCAATATAGTGATCCAAATCACCATAGACATCTAGCGCCCAGTTCTTTGAGTTACGGGTTGTCTCTCCAAAAAATTAATTGTAATCCATTCATAACTTGTTTAGCGTATACACAGTAGGATACATAGGTATATAGGTGCGGACAAACCAACAAATAAGCACCGGTGAAAATGTACCTATCTTTTTTCTGTCGTCGAAGGCAAGTTAATTGGCTGCGTAAGTTATGTTTTTTTTAGTTTTAGATAAAATGATACTGAGCGAAAAGTTTACCTGTACATACAGCTTACTACAAAATGCCTCCAGCACTATAATAATTACGTACTACAATATCATGGTGGATTATACCGTGTCGTGAAGGTAGGCGTTGAAGCAGATGAGATAGAAATATCTCTGCAGGTGCTTAGCACACGTCGTACGCTCAGTCTCCATCTACCGTCATAGTATCACTCATGTCATCAATTTCACAAATATCTGAACTTGTTTACGGTTTTTTTTTCGCGTTTCGTGTTTTTTATCTAGTTTCCGTTATTACGTTTTTAGTTTGTTTGATATCAGATTTCTAGCCATCCCACAACCATTTTTCTGGATTTTTTTTATGTTTTACAACAACAGTCTTTCCATTTTAGTTTTTCTCGTCTCATTGTCGTTTAAAGCAAATTCTTTTCTTTCAAGTTTTTGCGCTAGATTAAACTGGCACTTTGACAGTGACTGCCAGTTTTGAATGCAAGTTACTTGCCATATCATACCAATATGATAGCATGTACTGACTGACAAGCGACCCTCACAGTAAAGTAATTGAGTAAATAATTTATATGGCGCGTTTAACTCTGAATATTAGTCTAGAACTCGCTCGGCTGGTAGAACGAATAGCAGAAACTTTGGCGATTGCGTGTCCAGAAGTAAACGTGCAAAAAGATGGCGTTCTACGCTTGAGACAACCAGAAAGAGTTATATGCAATAGTTTAGACAAACAAGAGACAAAATAATGAGAGGTGATGGTGACGGAATACAAATTATGCGGAAAGGACAATGACAGCGGATGTACGAGTATAGTTACCTGGTTGTTGTCTGTGGCAACGTATTGGTCGAACTTGTTTTTGCTGTCGAGTATCACGTGACGCACGTTGATTATCTTGCTACACGCATCAACAGCTGTGTCTACCTGTACGCATATACACGTGTACGACCGCATAACGTAGTTATTATGCTAGGCTATGATATGCGTAAAAACGTAAACGTAAAGTCCTTCCCGAGCCTTAAGGCCCATTAAGCGGCGCTGATCTCTGTTTCCTTAGCCCTCAGCCAGACAACAGTTTTTACACTGCGAGACCACACATACGGGGCTAGTGCATCGCGCGGTGTGCCTGTTTAGGTCCCAGCTTTCGCTGGTCCTCATTGCAACTACCCACGAAGGGATGGCCAGGCTGAGTTGACCTGGGTGGCTGGTTACATAGAGGGATGGTCACCCATTTAAGTATTAACCGGGCCTGGTGTTGATTAACTTCGTTGATGCGATCAACGACGCTACCAACTGAGCCAAACCACCAACATATGTGATATGATACGCCGATAAATTGCCGGTAAGTTGCAGGTCTAAATTGAATTGACGACGCGCCGCAACCCAACTCAACGAGTCTGAACAGTCGTGACCCAGTTTCCAATTATACCGTCATCGTATTTTAGCACTATTCACGGTTTCCAAATTTGCGACCGAAATCCGTCAACAGTCGTCGTTGGCAATTGAATTACACCTACGACGCCGACGCGACTGAACGCGACAGTTGAATAGCGTCGGCGTTGAATTGGGCATAAGACTGTTCGAAACGAAACTGAAAGAAAAGAAACGGAACAAGTACTTTACGGACTCTCTAGTGTATAAAACCAGTTTGTTTTAACAGTATGTAAACAATATTGCTGTATGTTTCTACCTCTAGCTTGATGAGGGTTCCGTTGGGCAGATAGTCGACAAGTTGTTGTATAGCGAAGAATTCGCAGCACTCGCTGTCTGCGCTGATACGGCATTTCAACTTTTCGCTACTCGCACGACAACAACAACAGAAATAATAATCGTAATTAAATAATAATTATAATAATAACAAGCAACGACGTCGATATGCAATTTCTAATGTGCCGGACAAAGACGAAGCCATCTCAAGAGCATCACTAACGTTGAGCTAAAAGGCGGCCCAAACCTGAGCAGGAAGTTTGGGTCCGATCTTCTAGAACAACGCCTCGGACATACTGATAGTACTAGAGACACCGCACTGCAGGAGTGGATAAGCGAGTAAGCAGTACGATCTTATACCACTCCAGATAGTGCGGTATCGTACTTAAACCGCGCTCGGATTGCGCAGACCATAGACCGTCATTTGATTTATGACGAATGACTGCGAAAGACGCAAAAACGGTAATACTTCAAGCTGAGTGTGGTTTAAAGCTCAAATTCCATTACGCCGATTTTGCAACAAAAATGCAGTGTAATTTGGGCTAATTGAAAGTCCGGAACTTCTTTATGACAATCCCTTTTCCCCTTTTCATGACTTATCGCCGTTTGTGTTCGCGACTATCATGATTTGTGTCACCAAAACTTCCCTTCAGCGCAGTGGAATTTGGGCTTAGCGACTGATAATGTTAAGTCATACTCGAAGCCAGGAAAGCGTCGGGTGCGAGTGAGCACCAGAACAGACATGGCCATGGCGTAGGCGACGCGCGACATGCCGCGATGTCCTGTCAGAACGACTGCCGGCAATTTACCCTCGGCATCATCATCATCGTCGTCTTCACTGAACAACGACGCACAGTTCTACGCACACACAACCACTACTGATGAATCGATATATCGAAAATATATCGACATATCGATATACGGTATCGTATCGTCGAAAAATATCGAACTTTTTTTATATATCGCGACACTGTAAGCCAGATGTTTATATTTTTATTACCGCATTAAAAAAATAACGAAATAAATGGAATAAACGACAAACTAATCGAAGCAAACTAACAATATATTGTAATTTAACGACACTTAAGACAGTCTTCAGTTAACTACGTTCCCTGGCACATTTTACTAACTATGTAAAGCGTACTGCATTGCTTTATGTTCATGTCTTGTTCTTTTGCTTGTATAAGATTCACACACTTAGCATTTTAACATTTTGCAATATATCGTATCGATATCCAGTCATCAGTAATGTCAACTACGCCATAGGCGTACACTTGCAGCAGCGAATCCGCATTGCGAAGGAAAACTACTAACTACCGTACGTGCTGCGTGATGGGCAGTGATTACCTGCTATTCTAGGCAGAACTTCGGGTTATCCCCCCTTTCCCCTGAAAATTTTGCCAAATATAAACTGCAGTAATCTAAGAAGATCTTTCGTTCAGTTTTTTCGGTTTGTATCTTTTCCTCGCTGGGTTTTGGGGGTGCTAGAATAATAACTGATCTAATGTATTACGTGCTTTATTTTATTTATCGGCTGCATTAATCTATACGGCGAATTCCAGGCAACCACACACCCTCTCTGCTGCCAAATTATCTACAACTTAGCAAAACTGGTTTGCAATACCATTTAATCAAACGCGTGTCATCGGCGAAGTACAATGTAATGTTCTGCTTTGGCGAGTAAAGCACGTAAGCTTAACACGGTGTAGCTACGTACTGCGTCACATAATCGTACTAAACTGACTTACACGGAACAGACTGATGAACAGATCGAAATCTGACTCTTCTGGCGCACCGGTGTCTGACCAGCACATCCGTGCGTATCTAAAACACAACGCAGTTCCGTTACTGGATTATGGGGCGTTCAGAGCGACGTAACTGAACTGAACTAAACACAGTAACACAGTATTTAATAAAATATGTGACAAACGCACATAATACAATAGCAAAACAGAAGATAAATGTAATTTAGACAAGGTAGCGACGTAATTTAGACAAGGTAACGACGTAACTGAACTGAATTGAACAGGCATGGTTTAGTTTCTGACGAACTGACCAATGGGCAAGCACTGATGCATCACAGAGGGCACCGTGTAATACAGACCTCTGTGATACGTGACTACGCTCACGTGCGCGTCAACCAATGACGAATGGGCTCGCCCTGCTCCTCACTCATTGGTCAGTTCGTCAAAAACTAAACCGTGTCTGTTCAATTCAGTTCAGTTACGTCGATCTGTACGCGCATTTACTTACCATACTCTGTACGTCATCTATAGAGAGCAGTCTAATAAATAAACTCGTAGCATTCGGAGCGCATTTAAACACAAACTCTCGCCAAGATCTATGCTTTATTTGAAAATTATTTCACGCAATACTTGTTACACCGCGCCGAAGTTGCGAATTTAGGTTCGTCACGTCGGCATCATAATTCCGCCTTCTAGCTATTAATTTAACACTAAGTTATTGCTAACCCATTAAAATAACGAAAAAAATCGAGAGATTTTAACCCTTAACGAAATCGCTTTTACTTCTCGGGTATCGAATAACCGTGCTTGCAAAAATTCGACCAAAAATCAGTTTGTAACTTTTTTTCAGTTTGACGGACAAAACAAGCAAACGGTCTGGGCGGTAGAAATATCAACAAACAGAAGGCAATAGAGAGAAAAATTGATAAAAAACGTTGTTTTTAATTTAGACCGGTCAATTAGAAATGGACGTTTGATCACTGGGTATTTATCAGTTCATTGAAATGTGTTTTTTTCTTTTTTTTTCTTTTCTTGTTTGTATTGTAAATATGTTGTAATCGCTACCATCTGTTGTGGTGAATAAAGATGTATAAAAAGACCGAATGCGGCAGTTGTAGAACGTGAGTCGGCAATAGACTTCCTCGGTGACTGCAATCTGATCTTCGTACGCCGTCTGGTGTCCACACGGCTCGTCGTCCAAACGTTTCAAGTCGTCGTAAAAATAGAAGAGTTTGTCGTCTTGAAGCGCAGCCAGTTCCAGCACCTATACTCGGCAGAACACCGAGAACTGGCTGAATTTACGATACGATACGATACGATAAGGATTTGCACCACAAAACTGACAAACAAGCTGCAGTCAGTTTAATATAGCCGCATATAAAGTAAAAACAAACGAAATGTTAAAAATAAAAATAAAATGAGAAAAACTGTAATAGAAGTACAGTTATGACGTAAAATGTTAAAAAAACTGTCTAAAGTCAGGAAACGTAATTAAATACAAGTAATTCAATACCGTAACAATAACTAAAACTAAGAAACTAAAATTTAAAAAAAATTATATTATACATTTTTATTCAGCAAACATTTGATAGACATAACTCATAATTAAAAGTCAAAAACAAAAAAGTGCACAAACCTACAAGTTGATCTATTTTTTTGCTTTTTAACTCAGCATTTCAATCAAAAATACAGCTATTATACGGTATTTGCCGTCATTACTAGACTTCTAAACATGAAGCACGACGCTGTTGAGGAAAAAAGCCGCAAAATTGGTTTCAACGAAAAAGTGAGAAACGAGCGTTTTCTACGTTTTAATCTGAAACGAGACAGTTAATAGTTGGAAACGGATAACAACAGATCAACAGAACTACGCGAAATGATATCATGATTTTTGAATAGACACAGAACCAATAATAAAAAGTTGTAATTCGATGAAATTATTAGAACTTATTATGATATCGTCATTGTTTGTGTCTCGCCTCCTTGCGCATTGCAGCCTCGGCGTCGGCAACTGTCAGCCCGCTGGATGAAACGAGAGGCTGTCTGACGCTAAATACGGACTCGGCCGTGCACGCTACGTGCGGAATCATGTCATTGCCTTGGTGTAAGAACAACACCGGCTCAGACCGAAGGTTCATCAACAGGATGTCCTACATCATTTAAATCATTATCAGCATCATCAACATCACCCCCATCAGCAGCAGCAGCAGCAGTAATAATAATATTGGCAAAATAGTACAACTTGAATGGCAGTAATTGTTTCGTGGACATACCACACGAGAGGCTCAAGAATTAAGTAAGTAAGCAAGTAAGTAGCCTATGCTTTATTGTTTATAGCAAGTACCGACAAAGTACACACCGTCCATATCAAAAATTTAAATATACAAATAGCGTTTACTTTACATTTTAGCTCTGAAAGATTTTGTACATTTTTAGTAGTTTTTTTCGCAGTCTAGCGAACGAAAAAACTTTCGGCGCACGTTTCGGTGCAAAGTTTTCGTTTTTTGCGTTTCACCATCAAACAACTGAATAGAAAGGCAAAATAAAATGGTCGCAAATTTTGCATTTAGATTTTTTTACATGTGACGACAAAAAAATGACAAATGCCAAAAAATGCGTCTTCGGAACATTTAAATCAATTAATACCTCAGTTTTTAAAAATCACGTTTTCATTCAACGATTACAAATGTTTATAGAAGTCTGTTTCATAGAACGTTTTTAAATTTTATTTTAGCGTTTCGTTAGATCTATACAGCAGTGTTAGACCTGGTTTCCGCGGTCTTTGAGGTCCTCTACAAAGTCGGTGATTCCGTTCAGTGTCGGCTGTCCGAGTCCGTAGACGGGAAAGCCGTCAGAAGCTTCGCTGACGTTCGGCGCCAGATACTGCGACAGAGTTCCCAGTTTATCATCGTCCTCATTCACGTCTCGCACCAAGAAATATTGGCCCTGCCAGCCAGACACACCAAAGTACAATGCAGTAACAGTAAACAATAGCCTAGACAATGAATTTATACTGCGCATATTTATATGATGAAAGTTATTTATGCATGGCGTACAAGCCGTTGATAAACAGCGTCGAATTTATACCACGTACCCTTGTACGGTCGTACCTCATTAGAAAATGACGGATATTATATGCTTAATATTGGAATATCGTTGTCAATGAACTTACTGGGCCCGCAGATATAAATTAAAAGCATCATGTCAGCTATCGCTCACAGGTGTTTGAAAAACAAGTTTTACCTAATATTATCAATGAAACGTGGTAATGTATTGAAGAGGCAGTCATAGAAGCCGACAACTGCGCGCATCAACTCTATCCACGTCTACGTCTATGCAAAGAGCTTTCTGGAGTAGACAATGGTGCCGATGTTACGACAGAATTTGCAAACGTTTTAGCACTGACGTTATTCAATACCGTTTTTAGCCAACCGTACTTAAGTAGCGGTCGAGCTATTGGCATGGTTGTCGTACGTCTGTCCGTCACGGATGTATTGTGGCTAAACGGCGCGAGATAGGGCCTAAGTTGCTATTGATGACTAATAGAAAGTCGCATATTCGCTTTCAAATGACATAAAAATCGATGACTTTGGATGACCTCGAAGGGTCATAACGCATATGCCAATTATGCGGTATTGTAGCTAAACGGTGAGTCGTAAAAGGTTGGACTGGCGACTTTCTGTAGACATGTAAGCATGTCTTCTTCTGCGGCGGTTTGGCCGTAATTTTCAATGGAAAGTTTTGAGCTGTAAGTGGCCGTATCTCGGAAATGGTGAGAGATAGGGCCGAGGCTACTATGAATCACTAATAAAAAGTCGCATATATATTGGCTTTCAAAATAACCTGAAAATCGTCAACCTTGGATGACCTTGAAGATGACTGATAACCAGTACGGTCGGCTATCCTAGCGACAGCTGGGCTTCTTGTCTTTGTTATGTCACCTATGTCACAAAAACCTTTGCTATGTTTCACTGTACTGTCGTCTATAATTAGCGTTCTGATCCTGTTTAGCCTACAACCTGTATTAGTGGATGTTCAGGGCCGCTGTTCTCTGACGGTCGTCCATATATAACCGGCTCCTTCAGGTCAGAGACATGTTGGAATTCCTCCAGACAGTTCTTTATGATGACCGGAGCGACGAGGTTCGTGTGCACCACCGATATCGTGTTCGCCGACTCGATGTCTGCAATCAGATTCAAAGGGTTTACGACTTAGTAGCAAAAAAATAAATGGACGCAAACAAAATGTCTCTGCTTGAATTTTTTTGCGCGTTTCGCGCTTTGTTTTGAAACAGCAATGCAAACTAGTAAATTCAACTAAAACGGCCATAAAAAATATCAGAACGCTTTAAAATTATTGCAAATTTGTAATTTTTTCCAGCTACAGAAACTTCTCTATAATTAGACTATAAACAACTATAAACACGGCTAGGCAAAAAACAAATTAATAAGTCAACATCAAAATGTTTTAAAGACAATTATACGTTTATACATGCGTTTGAGATGCAATGTTATAGGTGTGCTATGCGCATCTCATACGTTAAACATGTGACGAACGAGAAGGTTTTACGAAGGGTGGGTCAAGACAGGGGCCTGTTGGGGCAAGTGAAATCACGCAAACTGAAATACTTCGGTCACACAACGAGACACGAGAGTTTAGAGAAAGACATCATGCTGGGCATCATGCCCGGAAAACGTCGGCAAAATGTCAGAAGAAACAGTGGATCGATGATATCGTTCAATGGGGCGACAGAAGCCTGGTCGACAGGCGGAGAACAGA
>Ga0209671_1005978_pt1 | contig 12408 bp, 11 predicted proteins | sample WorMetHERISLAND2_2_FD_187401 | JGI IMG/M metagenome (GOLD analysis project Ga0209671, IMG submission 187401) | Marine gutless worms symbiont microbial communities from Max Planck institute for Marine Microbiology, Germany - Olavius geniculatus... | ecosystem: Host-associated > Annelida >...
ATTGATAGATTTTCATAATTTTTTTCACTGCCATATACTCTGCAGACAATTTATAATAACGTGATTATTACATTATCTCACCACACCATAAATGCGTCTATACACTACTTTGTGAAATATGAGTGAAATATGCATGTATTACGATAATAACAAACAAACACTTAGGTAAAATTTTTAAAAAAACACTTTAAATCCTGCAACACCGCAATGATGGTCTGTATGACATTAAACTGTGTGGGTCTAACACAGTCTAGTGTCATATGGATCATTCATTGCAATATTGGTCTGAAGTGTTTTTTTCATTTGTCTAAATTTTTGTTATTATCGTTAGTTTTTGCTTAGGCCTACATTTATATTTCATAAGGTTGTGTAAAGACGCATTTACCGTGTGGTTGGATGTATAATAATCACATTAAGGCTATTACAAATTGTCTGCAGATTGTGCCAATGAAAAAAAATTGAAAATCGGTCAATAACTGGCGAAGATATAGACATATGTAAAGTGTCATGTTCTAAGGCCCATGGTGTAGTGTAGGTCACAAAAAACGAAGAAGTCAGCTATGTTCACACTTTATTCAGATTAACGCTAATATTCTACATTAGAGCGGCATCGGCATTGGCTGCTCTGCTGCACATTGGAAATAATAAAATGTCCCTCTCTTTCTCTGTCTCTCTAATTATATCACAGCCAGTTTGGACTAGTAACGTTGTTCGCAACTTTCAGCTGCAGTCGTGCGTCATGACTCATGAAGCAAACGACGGTGTAGTCTATGCGATCTTAGCATATGGACTCTGCAGGGGTGTGGTATAAGCTCGTACTGCGTACTCGCTTATCCACTCTAGCAGTGCGGCATCTAGCACTTACACAGTTACGTACGGTACATTAGTGTAGTCCTCATACCGTGTGGAGATCCAGGTGCCGGTGACGTCGAACGGTTGTTCTGTATGGACGTTCTGCGTGCGTACTGAATCCGTCAGTTGAGAACATGTCATGTCGTGAAGCACGCTGTTACCTCGCTCGGTCCACGCCACTACTTTTCCATCCAGTATACCTGCAACACCAGCATAACAAGCCGGTAGGCGAGGTGGCTTGCAACGTCTAGCGCGAAGTTGAAAAGGCGCGTTTGACAGCTGGGCACTTGGCAGAATGAGCGGTGACGACACGGTGCCGGACAGGAACCTGCGAATGGCAGTCCTTTGAGGTGATGTGGGCGGTCCAGGCCGTGGAGGACACGAAGAAAGACGGAAAACAGTTTTGGGCGAGTTGGGGCACTTGATTCTTTGTTGTGGTCAACGATGACCACGCGTCTTGCACGGTTATAAAGATATGAAGCCTCAGAAATAATCGGGTCAAGCCCTTGACCTTTTGGGGTCACGCGACGTCATCGGTCACGTGACCATTGGATCCGCCGCCAGCGTCTACTCTAATTAGCCTATACCTAAAACCAAACCAAAAGTAGATCCCATGCTCGGTTGCTGAGATATATCCATCTGAAGAAGCCGAGCTCCGGACGCCGCCAAAAAAAATCTGCGTAAAAATAAAGGTACGCCAAGCCATTATCATAAGCTTGCAACTACGTAATCCACGGCCTGCAGTGAGATCATTGAGTTTCAAACAAACTTAAAGGCTACATTCGGTGATTAGCAGACTTCACAGTCATCGACGGTCAGTCACGTAGCATAGACACTGTCGTTCGTTTGGACACGCTGGAATGTAGACCCTACCCGTGGAGTTAACAACTCGTTATACCCCTGCAGAATTAGTACTAGAGATTAATAGGCAGTGTACCGGCGTGACGGTGAAATGAATTAATTAAGCTTTAAAAAACTTATAATTTTTGTACAGACGTGTGATCGAAAACACGATATGACTGATATCTGATGTAAATTGACGATTCTGCATGTATGGCAGTTGGCAGAATTTTGCTTATGAGTTGTACAATGTACAGTTGGCACTATAATTTCCTAAAGTATTGCAACAACAGATGTAACAGATGTAACAGTTTCTAATATAACGATCAATAACAGATAGACTATAGGCCTAATTAATCACGCATAGGTTTAATTAATAAAATGTTGTACGTACCAGAAAGGCAGATAAGCAGCAAGAACATTTTCGCGTGAAAACAGATCGTCATAATGACACAGCGACAAGAGCGGTGTAGCCCAACCAACAGCAGCAGTCGACGAAATGTAGGCTTCTAAATGCGTCGTGCGCTATGCTTCTGTGTCGAGAGATGAGCGCGCTCTGACGCTGACAGCCAGACGAGTGAGATGACGTTATGTGGCAGACTGAGAGACGAGACTTTCAAGATGCTGTTCGTAGGCTGTTATCATGTCTTACACAGCTGCAGCACAGCAGAGGCTGCGCTTACCTACAATGCGAACAGTTCGTGCGTCTGCGATAACGTGGCGAGTGCAGACGACAACGCTAAAAGTGACTAGGCCTGTACTTGGAGTGACACAAAACGACGCGTAAGCCTATTATGCGGCATCGAATAAAAAAGCGTACAGATCGACGTAACTGAATTGAACTGAAGTGAATTCGCCCATCGGTTAGTTCAGTTCAGTTCAGTTCAGTTAGGTCGCACTGTATGCGATTTTAGTTTTGACGGGTTTTCTTGTATCAAATTGTTTTTCACGCAGTTGTACCTGAAAGCCACGATCCACCTGGGCGAAAACCGAATCTAACGCAAAATAGTTTTTTCAAGTTCATTCAAGGTCATTTACTTTGGGATCAGTGGAAATTGCCTACAGTATCGGTTCATCATATTTCAACTTTTGGTCATTGACTTCGCAAACAACGTAGACCTAAAAGTAGGCCCTATATTGTGCAATAAAGTGCGTGATAGTCGTTCAGGACTTCGAGGTCACCCAAGGTCATTGATTTTGATTTTAATACCATCTGAAAGCGTATATGCAACTTTCTACAACTATTAAATAGTGATCGACAGCAAACTTTCTGCCACATATTGGGGTCACTTGTTAAAATGCGTTTCCGAGATAATTCCGGAAAGAAAAGTTAATTGGCGAATTTTGCCAAAAAGAGAATAGATATGTTCTATACAAACGTTACATAAACTGGTTTAACAATGTCGAGGGCCAGTTCAAGGCACGTCAAGGTCAAACAAAGCTATCTTATTTTGAGGATCTGATTTTCCGCGAAAAAAAATCTTCTCCCTTCTTTTGTCCATCATGCTAAAAGGGTGACCTTCGACATACACGGAGCAGTGAGCTGGCGGCCTGCAGCAGCTGCAGCAGCTGTGAGATGCGCACGCAGGCAGCTGCCGTTACCATGGAAACTCGTGTACACAGACTGGCCACGTACGCGCAGCAGCTCACCTGTTAATGACTACATATCGATGTATCAGTATCATATCATATCAGCATCATTCTACGCAGTGGTAACTAACTAGCAACTTACTGCAAAATGGAGGATGTGAATTCGTCAACAGTGCAGGTAGGGTAGAAAAACACACATACTGGTTTGAATATACCGTTTCTGTACTGATTATAATGTCAGGAATTTTAATTCATATGCACGGTACGGTGGCCCACATTTTTAAAATGCCGTAAAATGTCGCAAACATGTTTCGGTGTTTAATTTTGCATGTTACCACGTCTGCGAGATAAATAAAACTGTTACGGTTAAACGACTTTGCAAATATTTTAGCAAAATTACAATACGGCTGGAAAGTAAACGGCGATAATGAAAATCGTAAAATGTAAAAAAACGTTTCACAAATGTTGCATCCACCATTGACCTTTCGCTTTACATTTTGCATTACGATTATTCCACAGTTAATGCCGTCCCAATAGGCCGCATTACGGGTTATGTCCATCCGTCCGTCCGCCTGTTTAACCCAGAAAAAAAACCGAAATTTGTGTGGTTGAAGTGGTCCACACGGTGTGAACGTTCCCCTTGCTAACTAGATGGACGGCCGCATATATGTCGGTATAAAGGTGTCGCGAAGTTTTTGCTTGTAAGTTGTAGGCCTAATATTTAAGTTAAGTGAAGTTGTATCTGTCCGCATACAGGCGGTGAAGACGTGGGCAACTCGCTACATGCGAGGCAAGCTGCGACGGTTAGGTGTCGGAGTGGCAGATAGCAACGCCGACGCTAATGAAATGACCGAAGGAACAACGGCCGTCAACCCCTACCTGTTCCTGGCCAGACACGGCATGGCGGTCGCCGGGACTGCAGGGGCCGCTGCTGGCGGCAAGAAGAAGCTTCTTCCAGTGCCGACTGCAGCGGACAGCAACGGTGCTAGTACCGGTAACGTTGCGTCGGAGGCCGTGCCGGATGGCGACGATGACGAAAAACGCTCCGCGGCATTGATACAGTGAGTATAAAAAGTGCAGCAGATGTGCGAGGCCTTTGCATCGTTCGTTGTTCGCTCTGATTCGAGGGTATTTTGCTTTAAAATAGAAATTTTATACAGTTTATTTACACAGGCAACCAGTCAGTGAGCATTATGATTCTCTGATGGCAATCTTCCGATTGAATTTCATCATGTACCTAGTTTCTACTGCTATCTACATAAGCCTATCGTGCTTTTGTCAGAAAAATGAACACGATGATGACGATGATGTTAAGAAGATTTCGAATTTTGACGTCAGGCTTGAACGTTGCAAATTAAGACTAACCAAGTAAACGACCGTAGCTTGGGTGTAAGCAGGTTTATTGCTGAACACGTGTCAGAGATGCGCGTGCTTAAATCACAACCAAAAAGTAGAGGAGGAGAAGTGGAAAGGTGCAGCTGCAAATTTTTGAAAGAGAGATATGAGTGCTCAAAAAATAATTTTGCCTTTAATTTGCAACAAAATGGGGATCCCGGCCTCAAGTTTTGTATTTTTGAAAGAAAATTTTCCGACAGGGGGGCACTTGCTTCCTCTGCCCTCTCTCACAAAGCCGTATACTACGTTCCCAGACAGTTTGCATGGTGCTGTCTACACTGATCTGATGTATCAGATGGTTTCGCCGTTGGACCATCGATCCGTCGTCGGACCTGTACTACCGCTGGTTGGCCGTCATCTCGCTAGCGGCTATCTACAACCTGACTATCATAGTCGGACGAACCGTGCTACCCGATCTACAGGTCACCTACCGTGCCGTCTGGATCACTCTGGACTACATCTTCGACCTCATCTACATCCTCGATGTATTCGTCCGATTTCGAACGAGTTAGTGTGACGTCGATTTCAATTCTTGCTATCGGCTGAGCTTAATTATATCTCGTATCATATCATAATCATATCACTTGCTATGGCACCCCTCATCCACAGCATAGAGGCGCCACAAACTGTGCCATAAGTTAACCAAAATTTAATACTGTAACGATATGCTGTTTCTGTGCAACCGTCAACGGCACGGGCACCATAATAAGCAGCAAACAGGTGTCTGTCTCTGTCCGCCCGTCTGTCCTCCATGGCCGCCCAGAAAAGCAACAAAATTCGTGTGAACGTTTATCGCGGCAGGAGTATCCGATGTGTCGATTTCCAGCTCAAGGGTTTCGTTTACGGTTGCGCGATGCGCGGACGGTCGCACAGCGGCGACATGTTTTTCTCTAGTTATAAATGCACAAAACATCAGTTTATACAACATTGAAGAACCCCACATCGAAAACAACAAAAATCACAAAAGGTGATATTGCCCGCATCACACTGGCTGTGTGTCAATGTGCTGCTGAATAATATCACCTTTTGTAATTTTTGCTGTTTTCGATGTGCGAGTTCTTCAATGTTGCCGTTAACAAGTGTATAAACTAATGTTTTGTGCATTTATATTTGCTGTTTTATTACTAAAATACTGTTTTCCTACTGGTGATCAGTTACAAAGGTATTGCGCTTCAGATATTTTTACAGTAGCCAAGCCGCTTAAAACTGTTACTTACTACCTAATGGCGCGACTGAACAAAGCAGACGACTAGGGCTGCCGCGGGTACCTGTCGGGTACCCGGGTAATAAACTAGTTCTGCGTCGTTTGACTTATTAAGCGTAAAAATCCCTTAAAAAGCCTGACCTGTGGTTGCATTGAAGAAAAAAAGGCATATATAGCCTAATAGGCCTAAATAAAAAATTTTGCGTATATTTCACCCATTTGCCGAGAAGCTCCCCCTTGGAGGAATTTGCATAAAATTTTGCATGACGGGTTCCCTCGCCGACGTAATCAACCGTGCCAAATTTTATCTCAATCGGGTCAAGGGTTTTGATTCTGTGGGGGGTCGAATTTTTGGCTTCCCCGTAGAAAAAAGAAGTCGCCGTTAACACAGGGCTTGAACTAACGCGTTCAGCATGTGATACTGTAATTTTTGAACACTGATGACTTTCGTAAAAAATAGCGCTTCGTAAAATTGATCTGATGTGGCTTTAATTGAAGGATAATTGTCTCGATTCGTGTGACGTCACTGCGACGTTTCAGGAAACGAGTTAGGCGGCTTAGGCCTCCTACTACTTCGCAAATCTCGCAAAGTAGGCTATGCACGCGTTTCAGCTGCCAGCAAATTTTCAAGTGACGACGAAGCAAAACCTTTTGCTCCAGATACATATGCTGACACCTGTAGGCCTATCGATCAGTACATAGTTGTTGCTGTTGTCGCTCTTGCTGCTGCTAATGATGATGATGATGCTGATCGTTGTGGTTTGAAGCGTATTTGGAACAAGGTCTCGTCGTCATGGACGTCGACAAGTTGCGCCACAACTACATGTACACCTGGCAGTTTCCTATCGACTTCCTCAGTCTTCTGCCCACCGACCTGCTCTACCTGCACTTTTTCATCTCACCTGTTCTCACCTGTACTATCAAGGTGCCCCACCAGCCTGGCTGTAGCACCTTTCATATCTGGCTATTTCCATCGCTTGTCAACGTGATTAAGTTACATTATGAGTGACACTGTGATAGGCCTAAGCTACATAATTTCACCCGACCTGCTCTACTTGCACTTCGGCGTTGACTTCGCGTTCGTTCGCATCAACCGTGTGCTTCGTGTCGGCCGGATGCTGGAATTCTTTGATCGCACCGACTCGCGCACCAATTACCCACACATCTTTCGCGTCCTGCAGCTGGTCATCTACATGATTGTCAGCATCCATTGGAACGCTTGTCTCTACTATCAGATCAGCGTCTGGATCGGACTCGGCAGCGACGACTGGGTCTGCTGTATTAGTTACCTATATTAACGTTAATAAGAATACATTTCATTCAGAAAGATCATTTTTGAACGAACAGCTGTTGTCTAGAGTTGTCCAGTGTCTATAACCTACACGAAATAGCCTTTCAATATTGTAGACTACATATCGTATTATAAGTTGAATTATTGAGCAATTAGACTAAACGTGCTTGATAAATTATTAAGTAAGTAAGTAAGAAAATTTTATAGCGCACGCCGCACAATGTTGACGAAAAACCGTCAAATTTGAGGCCCTCGTTTACTGGTCAAAAGCACACATCAAAAAGCGCAAAAAAATTTTTAGAAACGCAGTTAAATGTAATAAAAATTCGAAACTGGAATGCTTAAAACAAGCGCGCGGACCAAGGTGTTGTGCGACTTTTGTACCACTACTAGGCTTATCTCGTAAGCTCAGCGCAAATTCGACCACTCCGCTATTCACAGACGCGAAGAAAATCAGAGTTGTGAATTTACAGATTTGGCGACTTGACCTAAGCTTACTTGATGCATAACTATAACAGTGTTAAATCGCGCCTTTTGAGTTATCTTACTTACTTGCTTACTTTCTAACAGGTTTACTTTGGCAAGAACGGCAGTTACCCTGGTGCCGAGACGTTGCTCAACACATACACCTATACGTTTTACTGGTCGACGCTCACTCTGGCTATGATGGGTGACGTTCCGCATCCGACGACTGTATTCGAGTACATCTTCGTCGTTGTCGAATTCCTCGTCGCGGTTCTCGTCTTCGCAACGATCATCGGAAACGTCGGCAACATCATCTCGAGCATGAACGCCGAACGCACCGAGTTCCAGGAGAAGATGGACGGTGTCAAGAGATACATGACGACTGCTGGCGAGAAGTGGAGACAAGTATTCGTGGGACCTTACTCAAGGATGAAAAATTGTAGGTCAAGTGCAAGTATTCACTCAAAGGGTAAGAATTATAGGTCAAGAGATACATGGTTCTGCGCAACGTGCACAAAAATCTTAAACAGCGAGTCATTCGGTCTGTTGAATTTAAAAGCTTCGTAGTGGTAAGGTAATTTTTGTAACGCTTTAACTGCTGATACATGTAACCTCGAATGGTTTTGATCTGCTAGAACGAGACTAACCCTAGCGTTCAGTGTCTTTTTTCTGATAACTTAAAGGTTTGATCCCCTTGCCTTGAGAAAATACCCCTCATGCACATTAACAGTTTCTGATGTTCACTTTTTCTCCTCTAGCAGGTTACAAACTCATTATGTAGGCTACTTCAACATTCACGTGTGGTTCAATCGAAAAATAAACGCCGTTTGCAGCCACTACGCGTTTTCTGAGTTGCAAGTGCACGCTAAATGTAAGTCAGGACTTACATCTTACAGGCGTTCCGCCCCCAGACCTGGAAAAGAAGAGTACAGGTAAGTAATAGCAATTTACATAGCGCCAAATCTCACACAAGAATCAGGGCGCAGTGTTTGAGGCTTTGAGTTTGAGTCTTCAAATTTTCAAAACCCACGTCGTTTATATGTGTTGCATTTCGGCGAAACTTAAACGGTCACTGTGCGATGTGTGCGTGTATTTGCGCAGGTGGTTTGATTATTTGTGGAGCAATAAGCAGACTCTGGACGAACAGCAAGTGCTCGGATCTCTGCCGGAGAAACTGAAGGCGGAGATCGCTATGCAGGTGCGTCAAAAGTTTCTACATAACTGTCACGTCCATCCACTGCTGGTCTACTGCATTCGCATCTGCATCAAGTGCCAATTTTCAGTTTAGCTGGTCAAAAATCAGGCTTAGGGCTGGGTAATTAAAGTTCAGCAAATCTAGTGGGACAGCTGCGTAAAATGTCGGCACTGCAGGGTCGACAAATTTTTCCAGTGTTACACGTGTAGTACAGTATACGCACAGCGTTTTGTGTACATCGCAACAAAGCTGGTTACCATCGGCGTAATACATATTGCTTATCATCTAGGTTCACTTGGAGACGCTGAGACGGGTCGCCATTTTCCAGGAGTGTGAGTCGGGCCTGTTGGTCGAGTTGGTACTGAAGCTGAAGTTGGCCGTGTTTAGTCCCGGTGACTACGTCTGTCGCAAGGGAGACATCGGCAAAGAACTGTACATCATCAAACGCGGCAAACTGACCGTTGTTTCCGACGACGGGTCGACGGTCTTCGCCACCCTAGCCGAGGGAGTTGTATTCGGCGAGATCAGTATACTCAACATTGCAGGTACGGAACTACAGATACATGTTAGTATATGCACGTTTAAGGAGCCGAAGTTCCGTTACTTCTTTGCTTCTATGTTGCTCGTAACCTGCTTACGTAGATCACTGAAAAGTCAAAAAACAGTTTCCGAGAATTCAGAGTACAGACTTGTTCTCTGTGTACAAACCAGGTCTCCCTCCGATCGACCGGAAAGATGTGGTGGAATTTGGCTCTTTAGAAGGGATGCCAATTTTAGCTGTTTGAGATGCGGCTGCTGTTAAATGGTTGAAATGGTTAAATGCTATAGCTCTTCATGGGAAACCCATCTCAGAGCTACGGAGCGTCACCCGCCGTATGGGATCACACAGTGTTACCTGCCACCCGAACAAGTGAACGCGCCCCGCCTTAACCCCAGCTATATAGGCCGCTACTCGTATTACCTACCCCGAAGGGATGGAAGGCTGAGTTGACCTAGGCGGCTGGTTGCATACCGAAATGGTTTACCTGCCCGCAGGCAGTCACCCATCCGAGTACTAATCCAGCCCGGCGTAGAGCAACTTCGTTGATCGGATGAAACGCGTTACCGCTACGCTACGCCACCAACCCAGTACTTATATTAGCCTTGACCAAAGCTTGTACGGTCTGCAATTTCAGCAGGTCTTAGCGAATTGCAGAGTGGTCAATGAGTCTTTTTCTTGAATAAGTCTCTTGATGCAGGCCTATTTTCATTTATTTTACGTGACTACGTTTCATCCTGAAACAAATATTTTCTTCGAGAACGTCCATAATCACGTGTTGAGTAGGCTAGACGATTCGCTATATGCGAGTGGGAGCTTTTTACTGGGACTCAGATTATTATCATCCGTCATAATTTTAGTTGTTGTGCGTCACTGCAGGCAACAAGAACGGCAACCGGCGTACGGCGAACATCCGCAGTGTCGGATACTCCGATCTGTTCGTGTTGTCCAAAGAGGATCTGTGGGAGGCGCTACAGGAGTACCCCGAGGCCCGTCAGCGCCTGCTGGAAAAGGGTCGTCAGATGCTACGCAAAGACAATCTTTTGGATGAGGAGGTTTGGGCGTGCACGCTTCTGTCGTGCAGCGATACTTTTCTTGTCATCTGTGAAATTTATGCATTAACTCTAAAGTATCTAAACTGTAGGATCTTCGAAGTGAATCCTAGATTAAGATGTTTTTCAAGAAGGTGACTAAAAATGGTATTTGGCGGCCATATGCCCTATATTTCTGCAAATTAAAAGGTCAAAAACTAACATAATCGACTATAGAATCGGTATAATCGAATTCGGCATTATCAAACAACGTTAAAAAGTCAGGTGCTTAGCATTTAATTACCACAGGATATCTTAAGAAACTTATGAAATAACTTTGTTTGAAAATGCTATCCGACTACTAGGGGCTTATTTCGAGAGCTCTTAGGCCTGTTAGGCCCCTCCTACAGTAGATGGAGAGAATGAAGGAACTAGACAGAATAATATAAAAGTTTAAAGTAGTATTATGTGTTGGAAATACTTGTCTCTTTTTTTCTTTTGTGTGGCTTTTTTTGTGCCGACCGCTAAGCTGTAAGCTTAAGGTCGGCCTTTTGTCGTGATTGTCGTCCGTATATCGTCCATCACGGACGTATTGTTTCTAAACGGTGCGAGATAGGGTCTAAGTTAATATTAATTAGGCTTACCAATAGAAAGTAGCATACGCCCTATCAGTATCAGATGACATAAGAATCATCGACCTTGGATGACCTTTAACATCAGTGACAACCAGTACGGTCGGCCCCACCCTAGCGACAGCTGGGCTTTTCGTTTCTGTTATTAGTAAAAGGATCGAGCTGAGGTGGAAAGCTGGTTTGATCTGGTATTTACAGTCATTTAGATGAGCTGTATCAATGGCGCGTGTCAGGTGGCAAGCCGTCAGGAGCTGGAGCAGCTATCTACTGACGAGAAACTGGTCCGACTGGAAAAGTCACTCGACGAAACGTTCAACAGCCTTATGGCGCTCAAGGACAGGTTAGAAGAAAAGTAATGATTAAAGTCTTTTCAGAGCGGCAAGGCCCATGCGGCGGCGCTGATCGCCGTTTCCTTAGCCATCAGTCAGACACCAGCTTACACTGCGAGACCACGGGTACGGCGTTAGCGCATCGCGCTCCGGCAGCTATCGCTGGTTCTGACTGTGCCTACCCAAGAAGGGATGGCCAGGTTGAGTTGATCTGGACGGCTGGCTGGTTATAGACAGAGATGGTTTACCCGTCTCCCGACGGTCATTCTCACGCATCCTATTCCAAGTACAGGCCCGGTGCAGATCGAGTAATTTTAACTTCGTTGATCGTGAGTTCCATGGCAGCGCTTGCGCTTTAGTTAACCATCATAGGCCTACAGGACTTCAAATCACAGTAAGAAAAAACTTTATTGTTTTAGCTCTGCAAAAATCATATTTAAATTTGCTACATCAATATAATTATTGCATTATTTCCTGTATTCAGTTGTTTTATTGTCTTGGATGTGACCGCATTGCGGGTATTGGGCGTCTTTCCGTCTGTTCGTTCGTCTGTCTGTACCGTATATGAGCTTATGAACTCGAAAACGAAAAGCACAAAAAATTTAATTTTCAGTTCGTGTTGCGAAGTGCACTGTAATGTGTATAGCGGGTACCCGTGCATAGCTAGGCGGCCGGCCGCACATGTCGATATTGGACCAACACACTTTTTTTCTACTTTTTACTATCTCGTATTCTTTTATTGGCGTTTTTAATATGTTTTACAATTGTAAGCACGTGTGTTGTTGGCTGACCTATAGGTTCAACGGAGTTCAGCAGCAGTTCAAACAACGCATCACCAAGGCCGAGAAGGAGCTTCGCAACGAACACGAAGCTCTGACCATGCAGAGACTCTCCGTACCACAGCAACACGGCATCACACACTGAACACGATGTTTCAGTGGCACAGACAAAGGGGGGGCAGGGGACCCAGGCTGCCCCCAATCCTCCAGACAAAACATGAGCATACATTTAAGCTACACTAAATTTGCCAATTTGGTCAGTTTATT
>Ga0209671_1005979_pt1 | contig 12407 bp, 6 predicted proteins | sample WorMetHERISLAND2_2_FD_187401 | JGI IMG/M metagenome (GOLD analysis project Ga0209671, IMG submission 187401) | Marine gutless worms symbiont microbial communities from Max Planck institute for Marine Microbiology, Germany - Olavius geniculatus... | ecosystem: Host-associated > Annelida >...
CACCAATATTGTTGATATCTTTGTTTCAGGTTGTTTTAAGAAAATTACTAAGCCTATAAAATATTATGAGGTGGGACGTAAGTTTATCGGCAGAGAAAACGAGACAGCGAAAATGAAAAAGACACTGCACAGTAGTCGAAACTATCAGACCGACGAGCAGATCTGTCCGAACTAACAATGAAACTTCGTTCGTCGGTGATTTGTACTTTTATAGAGTGTTTACACGATCCAGGAAACGTCCAGCAAACTTCCAGCAAATGTATTCAAAATACACGTGCTAATGCTGGACGTTTGCTGGGCGTCTGCTGAAACGTTTGCTGCTATATGTTATAATGGACGAGCCAGCTGGATGTTTGCTGGACGTTTGCTGGATCGTGTAAACACCCTATTAGTTTTACAATCAAAACGAAACGCTGCAGAAAAAAACTTCGAACGTCGGCATCAGTGCAAAAACGGAAAAAAATTGTAGAAGCATAGGATGCAGCACAGCAGAAATTTATAGCTAAAGGTTGTATTGGAGTGGGCAAGCGAGTACGCAGTATGAGTTTATACCACTCCAGACAATGCCCAGATTGCATAGATCACACCATCGTTTGCTTCGTGACGCACAACCGCAGCCGAAAGTTGTGACAACAGTAGCAGTGCAAGCTGAGTGTGATCTTAACACAGAGAAGGGTTTTTTTATAAGTTAGTAGTAAACGTGCAACTTGCCGTATGAACTAGCTTGGTTGATAATGTTCTGCGCGTCGGAGTTGTCCATGTCCGGGTTGAACAGATGTAGCAGCGTGCGTACGTCGTCCGTTGATATCAGTCCATCTGCGTCTACATCCAGCGCCTGGAACGCCTCGCGAATAGCTGAACACGAGCATGCGCAGAACATCGAGTTCCGTGAAACGCTGCAGTAGCTTGTCAGTTCAGTTAGTAAGCAAGTAAGTTAGTGAGTAAGATGACTTGGGGGGGGTTAATTTTACAATTAGCAGCCGTTTAAACTGTTTGAAGTTAATGCCAGTCTGTCTCAGATGAGCTGAAAGCTTATTCCAGAGCCTAAGAACTGCAGCAGCAAAACATTTGTTTCCATAGCTGCTGCAGGTCCTTCTGACGACACATGACCTTGAGTTGGCAGAACGCAGCTGACGACGACCTTCGTCGGAGACCAGCTGAGAGTCGGCGGCCAGGTAAGCTGCAGCCATGCCAGACAGTGACAAGTAGACCAGGGTGGCCATCTTGAAATCCACCCGACGCTGAACCGAAAGCCAGTGTAGCTCCTGTAGCACCGGCGTTACACACAAACAGCGCAGCGCATTCTGTACAGACTGCAAACGGCTCATCAGGCCATCCATGATGCCGTAGAACATCGAGTTGCAGTAGTCCAGGCGACATGAAATGAACGCCTGGACCAGCGTCTTGACAGCGTCAGATGACATCGATCTGACGAGCGGTCGGAGCTGTCGTAGCTGGTATTAGCCACTACGACACACGGCGGACACCAGCGCAGACAGCGCCAGCTGGCTGTCGACGATGACGCCGAGTTTACACGCCGTCTTCGTCACCGTCCATATTTCAGAACTCAATACTAGTAAATTACTTCATGCGATAAGTGTAAACAGAATACACCTATTCGAGTTTGTCCATAATTCTGTTAAAATAACCAGTGATATAACTAAGTAGGCCTATGCATTATGCATGATGTGCGGAGGTGAGAATGACGACGTCAAACATAATTATGACAACAGTGAACAAAATAATAATAGGCTTATTACATAAGTGTACGCAACACTGAACTTTGGTATAAAGATGCAAATAAGATGCAGTGCTAGTACAAAATCTATTTGCTATAGGGGCCTACTGATGTGGTCTTTTGGTTAGGTTAATTAATCAAAACCGACAGTTTTCGTGCAATTAATAGCTTCTAGTTTCTTTTAGTTTCAAATAAATAATAACCCATAATTCCAATAAGCTACATTGTATGCTTGTTTTGCGTGGTATTTTCTCCATTTAAAATGTAGGAATCCATTACCTTGTACTTGTAAATCCAATTCCATTCCTTTACAAACAAGTATAAAATATTGACATGGTTTGAAGTTATTACGGTTTTTAACAAAGTAATTATGTCATGCTACTGAATGTATACATAACTACATTGAAGCTCTATCAGAGTTTCTGTTTGTAACAATAATAATAGTTACACATGACGTCATAGTAGCAACCAATAATTTTCTGTCCTACGCTGTACACCTTCGTCAAAAACACGAACGCGGTTTTTTTTGCGATAACTCAAGTAAAACTTTGAGAATTCTTTAGCTTTTTAGCCCAGTACTTCAAATTACAAATAGGCATAATGTTTTATAAAACGGAATATCTTTGACCTCAAAATGCACAAAATACGTTTGGCGGCAGTGCTCCGCCCGGACCCGCTGGGAAAGTTACCGCGTTTTCGCAGACTCCAGTCTTAAATGAATTAAGTTGGATGAACACAACGGGGAAAGATGCGACGGGAAGAAAAAAGTGGAACAGAAGGGGAGAGCAGCACATTTTTAACTCCCATTGCGAGATTCTGAGTACCGTATGCCGCTGGAGTATAAAGGGCGAAATTTCAGACAACAGCAAATAACAACTGGGCCGACAATAGCCTAATGTGTCTGGTACGCACATACAGTCAGGTAGACAAGAGCTATATAGCAATGAGCATGCAAATGCAGGCTGGGCTATGCACCTGGCAGCAATCTCATCATCGATTGATTGAATTGACGCATTCATTCATCTGTACGTCGAGCACGTTCACTGTGCTGCGTTATTACCTCACCTGCCCAGGTGCGTCAAACCCGCTCAGCTGATTTTACTGCTTTTCTGTTTTTTTTTCAACAATTTTTCAAAGCAACGTAAAATTATTTGATTGTTAATCGTTCAACGGCCTGCGCTTTGCGTTACCTGTATTAGTCGACATGCCGTCAGTATAGTCATGAAGAATAACAGAGTACACCATCCGAGTTTTCTTATTCGCGCTATACGCGGACTATTTATCTGGCGGCCGTAAAAGTAGGCTATATGTAGCAGTAAAAAAGTCAGTAAAGTACTTGTACGGCATGTCGACTATTTGTACGGCAGCCGGATAAATACCCGGGCCTTGTAAAACTGGCTATTTATCCGCCAACCGTATCTAGGTTATTCATCTATTTACCGGATAAATAGTATGTGCTTTTCTTATTTGCTTCTATAAAACCGTGCAAAATTGTTTTTTGTGAATTTCAACAGTAGCCTAACAGGACAGTGCTAACATATCAGCATAAAGTACTAGCTAATGATAACAAAGAGAAAATAAATCTGACTGAGTGAAATCTCTTTCAGTAGGCAGATCGCGATCTGACGCACATCATGCGTGACCGTGCGAGATGCTACGCCCCATTGAGCAGCAGCAGCAGCCGCAGCAGCAGAGCCGTATAATAGCCCACAACAGACCGCACGCAGTCAGCATGTTTGTAGCTTACTTTGATGTTAACGCAACTTGAAAAGAGCAACATTGTTAGGCCTAATAGGCAGCCACTGACAGTCAAGAGTGGCATATAGCGTTTATTGTAATCTACGCGATCTTCTAAGTTCAGTCAACACTCGCGTTCTTAATCTTCGGTAAGTTGAGAAAATACGAGTTTGATGGCGCTTGTTTTCTCTTTACAAAATCATACTGCAATGTGGATCATTCAGTTTTAACGATTATTGTAAAGCTTCGGTAGTTTTTTTACTGCACGTATACTTATACTTTTAGTGTAAGTTGGTATTGCGTGTACACCGCTGCTACAGGTAAGTTGTCATTGCTACTGAATTAGGCCTATGTTAAGCTAATTGGAAAGAGGTTTTCAAGTGGAACAGACTGCAGCTGTATTTTGCCATATTGCGTTGTGAGTAAATCGCACTGTGACAGTTAAATCAAGTTGCAACAAACATCTTCGTGACTACAGTATACAGTTTCTGTAAAAAAATACTCTCTTCGTCGTGGTTAATGCACTCGATAGCCCCGTACATCAAAACGTGATTGCATTTCAGTAGCAATAAAATTACTATTATAATTATTATACCATGCAGCTGTCCCCCCCAAAATGACCGTCTCTGCTGTTTCGTCATTATCTCCGTAACCGCTAAGGATTTTCACACGAGTATTATTCGCAGCAGTGACCTGAAGATTTTGTTTTCATACTTTATATTCCGTTAAACTTACTGCTAGAAATTTGCGTGCTGAAAAAATATATGTCAGTTAAATGCTGAATTGCGATGTGAAATAAAATGTGCAAAGTATCCTTCTTTTTTGCCAGGTGTCACCAGGCGCTTATGAAAGTTCTTTGTTTTGTGCGGGAGGTTTTTAGCCGACCGTACTTAAGTAACAGATGAGCTTATGGTACAGTTGTCGTCTGTCGTCTGTCCGTTTGTCGTCTGTAACGAATGTACTGTGGCTAAGCGTTAGATCGTAGGGAAAACATTTACACAAGTAATTAAATTTAGGCTTGCAAAATTTCAGCAAATTAGTGCAAGGAGAACATCTTCAAATTCGTGGTTAAATGGGCGGGGGAGACAAAAGTGCATTTTAATGAAAAACTGGCCATATCTCGAAAATGGTGAGAGATACGGCCAAGGCTACTATTAATTACTAATAGAAAATGGCATATGTTCTGTCAGATAAAATAAAAAGCATTGCCTTTGGATGACCTTAAAGGTCGTTACGCACTATTGTGTCCAAACGGTGCGAGATAAGGCCTAAAATTGCTATTGATCACTAATAGGAATTAACATATTGGCTTTCGAATCACATAAAAATCATCGATCTTAGATGACCTTAAAGGTCACTGACAACCAGTACGATCGGCTATTGTGCATCAACGCTTCCGCGTGCATAATAGGCCTATCACTAGTCTTAAACAGTGCAATGATTGTAATTTAGTATTTAAACATGTTTATTTTATTATTATTATTATAGATATTAGCTGTGATAGCTAAGGGGGCTAATTAGCTCCGCGGTAGCGGGTCATAGATGTTTGGGGATTATGCTACTGCAAGACACATTCGACACTCTGTATAGTTCAGATTAAATCCCTCTTTATTCTACATAAAAATGCGAAGCGATGCGTTCGCTTCGACAGCACGGCAGCGACAGAAATATAACGAACTGTTGCCGAGTTGCTGCTTGAGCTAATAGCTGGGTCTGCTCAATGTCAGATTACTTTTCAGCCTGTGCGCTTTCTAGTGGTTGTTTGTTGATGTTTAGCTGCTAAAAATTAAGTGGTAAATTGTCAGCACAGTCGACAACTTGACAAGAGTCCCAGAAACAAATACAGAAAATTAAAGTTCGTGAACGAAAACTAAAACTGTACTTAAGCCTGACGGTGTTAATGTTATTCCTGTAAAATGGCTTCCGAATAATGTTACTTGTTATGGGAATAAAAATGAAACACTGGCACGAGCCATTGTTTGCAATTCGCTCCACAGCCCTCGCATAAAAGGCCGTATCATAGTTGCCGTTATGTTTGGCCAGCGAGGGTTAAAATAAAAATAGCGGAAACCCCGTAAAGAGCTATAATTTCGCGAAATGTTTATCAAGGCTCGTAAAATTGCCAGTGCTATTTTAGGCCGAAAAGTAAAAAGCCAAAGACATTGAGCTGACAAAAACGACAAGATATGAAAAGGTCTTTTTTGCAGAAAAATTTTTTTTGCATATATACAGTGTTATTTCGAAACACAGGCTAAGACTGTCAAACTAGCCGGTAAGGTAAAAATTGATGGTCAAAAAAGCGAGCTATGTATAATTCGGCAATACAGACCCGGACATTGTAACTATGTAGCGGCGTATGCTGAAACTCAGTTAATCAATCGATCGATCAATCAATTTGTTAACACAAAAACATGTAGGCCTACCACAGTAAGCCTATAACAACAGGAGAAAAAAGTATAGCAGAAAGATTAGTGACACAAAGGCAGACAAAGTCTGCTGTCTGCACTAACAAGTGCTCAACTGCAGAATAACACCCGAATATCAATTATTTTTTAAATGATACAAATTAATAGCAATTAAACATAAAATAAACAAATGTGTTATGTGTGAATCATGCAGCAAAACACATCAGGTTTCCCGGTTTTACGTTTCTACGCTCGAAAGCAGCTACTGTTTTCAGCGTGTCTTAGCCATCGCAATTCTGTCTGTCTGTTCGTCTGTCTGTCTGTCACACGGGTGGATCAGTCTAAAACGGTGCAAGCTAGAATCACCCAATTTTACCGTCGTTTGCCCGGAAGACTCTAGTTTTAGGAATCGTAAAGCTTTCCCATAAATTCGAAGGAGTCACCCCGAATGAGGGCGCTAAATGAAAGACGTGGGGGAAAATTTGCTATGTTTAGCCAATAAGTCGCTGTATCTCAATAACGGTGCGAGATAGGGGCTTGGTTACTATTAATTACTAATAAAAAGTCGTACACTGGCTCTCGATTGCCATTAAATTCAATGACCTTGGATGACCTTCAACGTTAAAATAAGTTTTAATAGATTTTTTGGCGATTTCAGGCTGCGAGACACATTTCAAAAGCGAATTGCGTTAAAATCATTTGAGATAGACATGGAGAAGCTGCGTATGAAATTTTCAGCATTGAACTTAGATTTTGACGGACCAAGTCTTGATTTTTTAGGTTCAAGGAAACCTGCGCACGAGGTCATCGATGTTGGCCAGTCTTTCGTGAAAACGGTTGCAGATAAGCATGGGCATGTTATAGCTAGGCTTTCGCGCGTCTCGTAAACATTAGCTCAAATTTCTTGTATTTACCGGTACCTGATTACTTTGGGTTGACAGGCGTGCATCGTTTGGGTACGATACGTAAGCTATCCAGGCAAAGTCGACAAGCGATCGATAGTATTTAATCGGTGCACGTGAACGCTATATGCGAACCGATGCCAACGTCGACTTCTATTGCTCGCTATAAATAATGCACAACACAAGCAATGTGGGTCTTAGCGTTTTGGGATCGAGAATTGAAGCTTATGGGCTACTAGGCTACAATTATTGTACAGATCTAAATAGCCCTACCTTAGACGGGAAATGTGTGATATAAGGTACATGCGATGCATTCAGACCGAATATTGTTCGTAAGAGCTTACACCAATGCAATGCAGCTGTGAAAGTTAGACATATAGTGATATTATTTGAGTGATTATTTAAATTACGTAAAGCCAGTGCCATACTTTTGCAAATCTGCAAAGTGTGATTAAATGTGCAGTCAATGGCCGGGAGTGGTTGGTTGTTATATCTACCCAGAAGTTACATTAATGTGACATTTCGTCTGAAAGTTCTCCCTCTCTCTATTATTTGCTAATTTAAGAACAAGATGCACGGAACAGATTCCGTCTGAACGAATCATTTCGAAGATAGGTATTTTGCTGGAAATCGTTATACCGTGTTTGTATTTATTTATTTATATTCGTATTCATTTGTATTTATATAGGCCTATTGATTGTGTGGTCGTCATAGGACGTGTGCATGATGCCGATCTACCGCATCCCTATATCAGCACCGGCTCCTGCTGTAGTGGCTGCTGGTCCTAGAACTGGAGCTGGTGGTACTGGTAGCATTGGTAGTGGCAGTGGAAGTGTTGGCAGTGGCACAGTTCGTCAGCCTGATGATCAGCCATCATCAGGTCAACAACAGCGACAAACCACAACACAGCAGCGTCAGGTAGGCCCATATCAGAAGGACCAAAGTAAGTAATTGGGCAAATATCGATGACGTTCGTTCGTATTCGCCAGGTGGCGGCACAGGACTGACGGTTTGGCTGAGTTTGACCCCCAAATCTCTTCTTTTTCTGAGGGTCAGTGATCCCATCTAACACAATGTGTCATTGCACCAAGCAATTAGTGTAGGCCTACCTACCAAATGGTTTAAAATTTAAGTTTAACCATCAAACGCTTTGAGGAAGGGGACAAACGTGACAGACCTCAGGGTCAGACAGACCACGCCAGGGAAAATGTGTGGAATAGGCAGAATCGCTTGCACTGCTAAAGCGATTCCGCCATGTCACCAAACACCAGCTAACGTGATTGACGTGACATTTCCGCCTAGAAAACCGAAGATACTAGGCAACGTATTCGGCAAGACGATATTTTTTTACTTTCTTCTGTTTATCTAAATAGGACATTAGTGTCGTCATCGTCCTGTCGATGCCACAAAACGCTATTTTGCGAGTTAGACATCCGGGTTGGTCTTTTCGCTATTTTTTTAACGCGCAGACGTTTTGTGATTGCGTTTCGTTTAATTTACATTGATACACACCCAGCCAGATCCAAAAATTTCAAAAAATGTTAAAGATAGTTTTATAGATCCTTATGAAGCCCATTTCAGAGCTACGAAGCGTCACCTGCCGCATGAGATCCCACAGTGTTACCTGCCACCCGACACAGGTGAACGCGCTTCTCCTTAACCTTAGCCAGATAAACCATAAACTCGATTTACTTACCACGGAGGGATGGAAGGCTGAGTTGACCTATGCGGCTAGTTACATACCGAGATGGTTTATCTGCCCGCAGGCAGTCACCCGTCCAAGTACTAACCCGGCCCGGCGTAGAGTAACTTCGTTGATCGAATCAAACGCGTTACCGCTAATACTCCGTTTACAGGATCGAGCAAACATCGAGCTAACTCGACGAGCTATGGTAGTTAGCATGCTAATTAGGAGGGCGGGCGGGTTGTAATTGGAAGGCCTATAACACGTGATTAGCTGTGGGCTAAGCCTAGGCCTACATTTGAGCCAGGGGGTGGGGTTCCATCAGGCCTGCTTAATGTTTGCTCGATGCTTGCTGGATGTCTGCTCGATGTTTGTTCGATCTTGTAAACGGGGTATTAGCCACGCCACCAGTGGATTTACGCTGTTGAATAAGATCGAGTCGAGTCGAGTATCATCAAGATGTTCTTATAACGACTAGACCTACACTGTACACTGTACAGCGTGGGTAGAATACGTACAATAGACGGACGGTTAATTTGCAATTTTGCACGTTACATCTGCAATATAGCCACAAGTAGGATAGCAGTCAGCACTGATGCCGTACTGCACTATAATTGTTGCGCCGATTATGTAAACGATGTGTAGGCCTACGGCGGGTTGCAGAGTACGAGTCCATGGGCCACTATTTTCTTCAGTCAACCAAAAATTGAATGCTGTATAACTCGAACCGTCATTCTCAACAAGCAACGTCTCAGTTTTACTACCAGTGTACACGATGCATAAACCTAATTAGCCGACAATAAACAACGACAGAATAAGCTTAAAGCTCTTCACGAGTAAAACTAATCACATAAGAAGCCCAGCTATCGCTAGGATAGCCGACCGTACTAGTTGTCAGTGAACTTTAATCTCATCAAAGGTCAATGATTTTTTTATGTTATTTGAAAGTTAATATGGCGCTTTCTATTAGTGATTAATAATAAACTGGGCCGTATGTCTCACCGTTTCTGAGATATGGCCAGTTTTCCGTTGAAAAACGCAATTTCCCCCCCCTTTCATTCAACCCCTAATTTTAAATTGTTTTCCTTAAAGTAGATGGCTGAAATTTTGCATGCCAGAGTATAAGACACATGGCTACTAGCTAATTATTCGTGTAAAAAAATTTCCCTTACGACCTACCCGTTAGCTATACAGTACATCCGTTACAGACAGACAGACAGGCGGACGAACGGACGAACGACAACCATGACAATAGCTCGACCGTTACTTAAATACGGTCGGCTAATAATGCACACATCTTTCTGCAATTTTTGCATCGCGGATTACATTATTATCATTATTAGCGTCAGTAAATTGTTGTAATAAAGTTGTAAACACGTTGGGCGCAGGTCGACCTGACGAAGCCGGCAAGCGTGCAGTCCGGCGGAATGAGCATAGTAGACCAGGAGATTCAGCGGCAGCGCGAACGTGAGACTCAGCTCAGAGCCGAGCGCGAGTTGCTCGCCACCGCTTCTCTCTTGTCTCCATCCTCATCCCCCGCCGTATCGCCCATGGCGGGCACCGGTGACCGCCGCCCCCCGACCAAGGTTGCTGACGCTGAGCGGCTGAGCAAACGGCGCACGTTCGACGGTGAGAGCTCGCTGGTGCACGAGATGGACGAGCAGCGTCAGCGCGAGGAGGAACTGCGACAACAACGAACCACCACCAGATCAACGACCGGCGCCTCCGTCAACGGCCTGCACCCGGAGAGCCGCGCACCTGCTGGTCACGTGGTCCGACGTACGACCCCGTCGGTACGACCTCTGGCGGCGGGTCCAGATGGCGACGACGACGACGAGACGGACAACAACGCGTCATTCATCACACCACGCAACGACACGCTGATCGAACGCGAGATACGCATCACTCGCCAGCGTGAGGGTTCCCTGCGCCGCGTCCGTGGTTACCCGGTCATCAACCAGCAAACCGCCGTCGAGGTGCCGCTCTCCGGCTTCGCACGTCGACTCCAGGGGGCGCCAGCATTTTCGCCGTCCACCTCCCCACGCACCGAGGATCCCCCAGGTGGCAGCAGTGGCGTGGGAGACAACGTGGCGATGAAGAGAATGGCGACTAACCGACTGCGACTGGAGATACTGCGCGAGCGTAAGCGCGAGGTAGACCTGCGCAACCAGGGCAAAATCTACACGATATCGGAAGAGCACATCGAACGACCGCCGCTGCTGGCGGAGCTGGTGCAGACCAGCACTTCGCCTCGCACAGCGAGAACCAACGACGTCGTCGAACACAGGGATGACGTCGTGGTGGCCAACAGCGACGCAAGTCATCCGGCATCAACCGCCACGTCTCAGCGGCAGCAGCAGCAACCGAGAGTACAGCATCACGACGAGACTAGAGCCAGACGCAGACTTGTCGGCGAGAAACTCATCGAACAGGAAGTGAGGGAACTCAGACTACGCGAACAGGAGTTGCGGTCAGATCGCATCAATACCTTCTCAGTCATTCTCTGCATTTTTTCGTAGCTTACTGATTAGCTTTTTCAGCCGCCTGTGGAATACTGCTAATATTATTTCCACAATCAATTAGCGATATTTTGCAGGCCTATTGATAGTTAAAGACGGCGGTCATAGTCCTACGGTCTAGTGCAATATTAACGAGTATATGAATTTTTATTTGGGTGCAGATTTCGCAATTGTGAATTTGTGACTTTTTTACAGAACACACCAGTAGCCTATGAACTTTGTCAGTGATAAGCTTATATTTGAAATATCGTTCGTGAATTACGGAAACTAAAAGTGTCAGCAACGTTGAAATACAATTTAAAATTATTTTACGTTAATTATTATTTTATTACTGCTGTGTTAAAATTGAGGTTGTTGGCGGCATGTTACAGAGATCAAAGGCGACAAGCAGTAAGTGATGACGTCAGACACGCGCAGACGTCGGTGACGTCAGCAAAACCAGCAACAAAGTCGACGTATCGTCGCCATGTTTAGTGCAATATCTCGACTTGCAGCTTCTGGCTTCACAAGATCTCCGAGACTCCGTCGTCATAAAATCGACATTCGAACGTGCAAAGTTGCGTCGCGTTTTATGTTTTTTTTGCGTGGAGTCATGCAGAGTGCATTGTGTTTTTTAGTCGTTTGTTTGTTGCTATTTCTGTGCACTTGTCAGCACGTGGTTTTCATTAGCTGTCACTATCTTGAAATCTGTATAGTGCCTAAGTTATGACATATTAAATTACGTTCTGAATTTATTTGATACTTAGCTCCGTAACGCGTCTTTTTCGTGTACTGTTTTATGTGATCAGAAACTGTTGAATTATTTAATAACAGCGTCTGGATGAAACAAGCAAAAACGTCACTTATTTTTGCCTCACCGTGTACTGTGTACGTACACTGTGAGGCATGAAAACACACGAGAATTTTTTTACCATAACATGAAGAGGGTTATCCGATTTTAATAATTTTTGGCACACGTATTCAAGACACAACTGGCCATCCTATCGCTTAGGATTGACTGACCCATGTTCAACTGCTGTTCACATGGAACCCTTGTCTACTTTAGTCTTTAAAGTTCTCGTTCGAATATTTGCTACTACCACCAAGATCGGCACCCGCGGAGGCTCGGGCTCATGTCCAAGGCTTCGATGCTCACCGCGGCTTCTGCACTACTTGGGGAAAACAAAACAAGCACAATATTACAATTTTATTCAATGCAATATTATTATTTGATTAAAATAATGCACATTTGGCACATTTTTTTCTCCAAATTTCTAACACTTTGGTTAAGAGTTTATTGCAAGTTGTGCAACTGCTGACAGCAAATATTCGAAATATCGGTTATCTGTGCAAACACAAGCAGGGAGATGCATTCTCCGTTTGTTGATAGCAGTGTTGATAATGTTCTGCTTCACAATGACAACCAGAAGCATATGTTGGGTG
>Ga0209671_1005982_pt1 | contig 12405 bp, 3 predicted proteins | sample WorMetHERISLAND2_2_FD_187401 | JGI IMG/M metagenome (GOLD analysis project Ga0209671, IMG submission 187401) | Marine gutless worms symbiont microbial communities from Max Planck institute for Marine Microbiology, Germany - Olavius geniculatus... | ecosystem: Host-associated > Annelida >...
TCTTGTAAGTACAAAGGACTTGAAAAAGGACTTGCTGGCAGAGCCTCCAAGTCCAAGTCCAAGTCCAAGTCCATAGCTTTCAAGTCCAAGTCCAAGTCCAAGTCCAGCAAAAATGGACTTAAGTCCGGATTCGAGTCCAAGTCCGGACTTGAGTACTACAAGTCTGAATAACACCGTTGAACCGTTGATAATCTGTTCAGCAGACTCCAGTTTAATCGGCCTTCGTTAATTAGGCCTACAGTTTGCTGGCATCACACGGTAATAGATTGTCGTCATGGCCTACAATAAGGTGCGCACACCGAATTGAACTGATGGTCAAGCAATAATGCATTACAATTGGCACCATCTAACGGCGCCGGTGGCCTACGTGACTATGTTCAACATATGCGTCAACCAAAACTAAACCGTCAAAAACTGAACCGTGTCAGTTCACTTCAGTTTAGTTGCGTCGCTCTGTGTATGCGCCTATGGAGGCAAACGCCTAAATTTTGAGAGGCTAGGTCACTGTGTAACTTTAATGTCATTTTTAACATCAATAACATTGATCAATAGGCTAAAGATTTAATAAAAACGCAGCATTGTTCATTGACTGCTTTCAGTTATCATTCAACTGAAATTTTGCAGCATTTAAGTGATCGCCAATGGGCGAGCAATAAATGCATTACTGCTCGCCCATTAGTCGGTTCAGTTCAGTTCAGTTACGTCGCCCTGTATGCCTATACTCGCCTTAACGTTCCCGTTATTTTATCATTTGAGACTGTTATTTTTTATCTTTCATTTAGTATAATCCAGGCTAATTGCTTCCCAGTAGGCTATAGTATAAATGACGCGCGTGCTAAAATTCGCCTTTATGTGGTGGTCAAAATATGCATGCATGAGAAATAAAGTAAAAGTGTACGACCCACTGCAGCATAATACACAAGATGCGAACAACTTGGTTTCAGTAAAACTTTGATACCAAACAAACACTGCTGGCATTTGCCTGCTTTCGCTCCAACTTATGGGCTGTCAAGAAATTGTCGAAAAAATCTTTTTCTTGTCTGAAAATGTGTGTCCAAAAGTGCAAAAATTTGAGGCTCGCCAAAAAAAACAATTTTTGGGAAAATTTTAAGGCAAAATAGACATTTTAAGCACGCACAATCTTCTTTGTTGCAAAAATTTACAGCTCTCTGTTATCTGTGGGAATTCTGTCGGAAAGTTACGTGCAGTGTATGGCGGAGAATTGCATCTTATTCCCCCGCTCAATTTTTTTAGTCCATGACGCCGCTGACGATGATGAACGCAGGGGCTTTTATCCCTATACCAGATATGCGCAGCTTGCGCCCAGTAAAAAATAAGGGAAAGTTTTGCTGAGGGTATAGATCACAACTCCCCCATATTTTTGACTGGGCAATCTACACTCTTAATAAAACTTTCTCCTTTTCACGCGCGATAGCAGAATGCTTCGCGCATCTTAGCCATGGCCTGGGCATCTGTCCGTCTGTTCGTCCGTCCGTCGCACTGCTGTATTGCGTCAAAACGGTGCAAGCTAGGATCACGAAATTTTTACCGTGGACTGCGGTCTCTAGATTATCGTGACAAAATTTCGTGCGCCTGGTACGGGGATTCCCCTCGAACGAAGGCATCAAAGAGGGGTATCCCCTCTAAAAGACGTTATTTTGCCGTTATGGGCTCGTGTGAAAACGGTTGCAGATAAGTACAGACATGTTGCTTATCATAACAAGCACTAGTGACAGGCTTTTTAGATTTATCAACATCGATGACCTTGAACGACTTTGAACCCCCCTCCCCTTCCCCAAAAAAGTTTTAAAGTAAATTTTTCACAACTTTGGATGCAGCGCATGTTTCAACACTAAATTGCGACGAAATGGCTGGAAATAGACCAAGACAACTTGCGTATGAAATTTTCAGCATTAAAACGTAGATTTTAGCAGTCTAAGTCCCGACCCCCTAGGTTTAAGGAGGCCGGTGCGCAGGCAGGCGTCAAAGACCGCTTACCCCCTAAAAGTGGTTATTTTACCGCTTTTATCTCGTGTATCGTGAAAACGATTGCAGATAGGTACATACACGCTGCTTATCGTAACAAGCAATAGTGACAAGCTTTTTATTAATGTTAACGTCGATGACCTTAAATGACCTTGAACTCCCAAAATAAAAGCTATCAGTGAATTTTTTTTGCAATTTCCGGCTGCGACACACATTTTAAAAGTGAATTGCGCCGAAATGGCTGGAGATGGACCTGGAAACCTGCGTATGACATTGTAGCATAGAACGTACATTTTTAAGAATTTAAGTTTCGATCTCTTAAATTCAAGGAGTTTTCCATACTGATGCTTCATATTTGAGTACTCTCAAGATGCATTAATATCTTATTGCTGCAGGCCTACACTGATTGCCATAGTGGTAGGACCGCTGCTATCGCGCGTCACGTGAGCAAATTACTTGTTTACTAGGCAATCAACACACTTGATAAAACATCTCCCCTATTTTACTGGGAAATCTACATCTTTAACTAGGAGCCCAAGGACTTAAGCCCAAAAGTGGACGACGGGAACTTGCGCCCGATTTTGACTATAGATTTGGTTGATAAAAGCCATCTGGATGTACAAAATTATATATACGTTGCTGCGAGATGGCGTTCAGGCGGAGCGAAGCTGCTGAAGCTTGTGCAGGAGGTCTGATGTTGTTGTCAACACGCCGGCACTCTGGTGGTGACGTCATCGTCGTCGTCGTTGTCGCCAGCAGGTTGTCGATGCTGTACGACAACGCACGGCGAGACATTGACGGCGTCACAACCTCCATTCTCTCACGACGTAATCCGCCACCAATTTCACCCTCGCTGTCTGGGTCAGTCTTTATCGGCGGCGATTCCATTAATAAGCCAGCTGCACTGCTATAGACGCTGAGCATCCGGTGCTCAAAATAAACAGTAGTCCAGATAGACTACTTAAAACTTGGTTAACTCAAAGAAGGCAGATGATATTGCGTGATAAATCGACGTGGGACTTTGGTTCACCATAGTGCGCAGTATCTATAGAGTATTTGTACGACCGTAAACGTGTACGAGATACGCCGAAGTCGGTCTTAGTTTATCGACGAGTGAAAAGCGAGCTTCGTTCGACAGCGACGTCGTGTCTGCTGCTACAGTTAACTGTTGGCTGTCTGGACGCAGTTTACGTCACAGCCAGCTGCTGCTGCTGCTGCTGCTGCTGCTGCTGTTGGTGACGTCACCGATGCTGTAGCGACGTTATACGGTACTGTATCAACTTAACGGCACGCACAAAGCATCCAATTATTCCATCATTAACAGACGACGGACGACTAGCACGGCGCCAGGGACCGGCCATTGGTCGACACGTTTTGATTGGCATCGATCTCGTCCAATCATATAGCACCGTGGCCGGCGCCTGTATGTATACACAGATCAATTGCACATTATAGGCAGGTGCACTTTAATCATTGTCAAAAACGGTATCTATCGACGAAATCAATTGCATAGGAAACCAACGTACATATATTGCATCGGCTTGTGCCGTAAAAAATTCATATACAGCAGTCAAAACTTTGCCGCAGAAAATCGATCACACACAGGGTTATTGACCAACTGGTCTGCTTAAGACGCAAATGCAATTGAGACCAGATATAGGCTACACGGTGGACAAAAATCGCAACAGCATAGACTTCGTTTAGTAGGCCTATAATGGTAGCTACCACATTTTCAACACGTCGATTAGATCAAACGCTATACTAATGCAATTTGTAAGCTCATGTTAGCGTATTTTTGGCTCAAGCACCTGATTTGTTTTGCATGCTATAGGCCTAAAATCTAATGATTCCGAATAAATTATAAACTTAAATATACACAGTAAATTGGAGGAAAAAAACTCGGCACTTAATAAAGCAGCGTAACGGCATAATGCAGTAGCACGGCGACTATTATTTGTTCGCTATTTACGGTGACCCTGAATCGAAGCAAATTCGTTCAAACGATTAACTTCTATCGCTTGGCCGCTCCATCGATAACGTTTGACGTCTGCCGTCGTTGCACGATTGACGATGCACTTGATCGGTGATGAGACTATAGCCAACAGACAGATCTCAGATCTTCTCCAGCTCTAAACTCTTACAAGTAGTTGCCGGCCGGCGTCGATCGTTTGATGAACTCATCAAGCGACGAAGTGAAGCATCATCACTCGTTGTTGTCGGGCCGGGCATCATTTGGTCCTGCTGTCCTGTCTATAGTGCGTCGTGACCCCTGGCTCTTCTGCCGCCGCTCAGATCCACAGCTCTTCTGTCGATCCCCGTCCTGCCTCAAACTCAAAACGCCGTCGATTTGTAGCGACTGGCGAACCGTGCACTCGAGAGCGCTATAGCGCGGAACAATCGTCGCAGAAAATTATTGAATTGAGATGTGATTCGATTCGTCCTACAAGTTATAAATAGGCTATACATGCAGGCCTGTTGCGGGCGTTCTCTGAGTCTGTGTAGTGTATGCATTGACATCCAGCCGATGTGACAAACGTTTATCGCATGCTAAACGAAACGTGTATATACAGGAAATAAATTACGATTGCAACCAAAATCATTTTAAGCCGACCGTACATAAGTAACGGCGGATGTATTGTGGCTATGCGTTCGGTCGTAGGCAAAAACTTTTACAAGAATAATTAGCCTTTTGTCGATCTCTCTGTTTACAAAATTTGGGGATGCAGTTCAAGGCGAACATTTTCCAATTTGAGGTTGAATGGAAGAAGGTAAGAAAAATGTGCGTTTTTCAACGAAAAACTGGCCATGTTTCGAAAACGGCAAGAGATAGTGCCAAGGTTACTATTAATCACTAAAAGAAAGTGGCATACGCCTTTTTAGATACAGTGAAAATCATCCACCTTGGATGATCTTGAAGATCAGTACTGCAACAGGAACTTATAGGCTGTAGCGCGTTTTCCCTAGCGACAGGGAGGGGGGTTCTTGTTTATATCATAAGTCTTAGAAGACCTGCTTTGTCCCACTAATGTATAGGCTACCGTCTGCATGGGAAATGACCATTAAACCTACAACAACAAATTATCGATGATCAAATATTGTAAAACTGTCATATAAGTGTTTATTTTTGGTTTTAATTTTTCACGAGAGGCTACAGGTCTATATTCTGCATGATTTATCTGATGCCCTGTGATGTTGACATACACTGCGTGGCCTACGTACGATATATTCAGCGGAACAGGCGGGTATTAAGTTATATACGCCAATTAGTTATAATCGGTTTATGCGTGAAAGGCGGTCCCGCGACTAAGCATGCAGCGACACTACATATACAGCAAGAGCGTCTATTGCGGCTGCATTCAATTGGAGTGTTGAATGACGGGCACAATGCAGCCGCAAATCAAGCGTACACACAGGGAGCTCATTAAGTCTCAATCGTCGGCTCAATGTTGTTCTCGCATTTGCGACGACGTATACACGGTGCGACGAAATAACTCACCCGTTAACGCACGGGACAGACTTCTTTCTGAACGCCCCGTGTAGTCCGTAAGGAATTAACGAACACGTAATGGACGGTGCTACAAGAACACCCTACAATTAAAGGCTTTAACGTAGAGTGCGTGCAATTTCACATTGTGCCTTTATTAGGCCTACGCGCTTACTTATAGCCATTCTGAGAGACTGATTTCCTCTGTCCTATTGTGTTAACTGTATGAACGTCCGACGTACGGTACGACTGCACGCTGTGTTTCCGCTATGTTTCTTCTTTATGAGTATGCGAACTTTAATTCGGTTTATTGTCACTTTGTGTTGCTTTTTAACTGCGGTGGTCTATCGATTGTGTTTTTCAGATGATTCGGTTTTGATATAACGTCGACGTCAATTTGGATGAACAGTTATTAATACGCCTACAAGCAAATGACAGTCCAGTATCATAAAGTTGCTGCATTAATTGCCAGCAGAAAACATTTTTATCTAAGTTTATTAGCAAAAAATATTAATAGTCTAAACTAGACACACATAAAATGAACCTAGGCCTACACTCACATCATTACTTGCACTGACACATTTTGTTCCATTGTTATACATACACATTTTCTCTTACGCGTGACTATTTATCCGGCAGCCGTGTAAATAGCCTGTAGGTGCTTCCAGCTAAGACCGTTTAAGACAGCTGCCGGATAAATAGCCGGGCCGGCAGCCCGGCAAGCAACGGCTATTCATTCTGCAACCAGACGAATGGTAGCTAAGCTATTCATCCGTATGCCGGATAAATATCCTGTTTTTTTCTTATTATCGGTAAAATTCAAAAATGTCCAATTTTACGGCGACGTAATGGCATCCATGTTTTGACGCTATACCGCATCATTATGGTCTTATGGAAATTTTATCAAGTATATTCCTTTGTTAACCATCCACGTCTGTTTAAATTTCTTTAGCTCAGTCAGCGGATGTTTTAGACTAGCCCACATGTTAAGCTGTTTTGCTTTCATGTTTGTTTTTTTAATATAATAAAAAATTACTTACTCACTTTCTTAGGCTACTTACATTAGTCGTCGTTATTTGCTAACTATCGGTTCTCAGGCTCAGCAAGCAGTCTTTCTATAAGTGGCCTGTAGTTAACTATTCTTCTTGAACGGACGCCCAGCAAGCGGATCTGTCGGTGGCATTTAGTGCGTATTTTCGTCGATTGATTCGGTGTCATTATTATTCACTCAGAGCAATAAGACGTCTGCCATGTGGACGCTTCATTTCGCCGTAAGATGGCGCTTCTGCGACCCGCGGTCGGTAATCGCGCTTGCGTGTTCGCGGCGGAAACGAGAGTTCCTTATTATCGCCGCTCTTGCACGTGGCGATCGGTATTCGTTAAGCCGGTAATTCGTCTATCTGCAGGGCGCGCAATGCATGCCGGGAGCAATTGGCTGGTGATGGCACAACGCGTGCAGTAATTTCGTCGAGACCACTTAACGTCGTCCTGCTCATTGCCTCGTCTGGTCCACTGTCATTGTGGGTAAGCCAGCCGGTGTCACATTATAGGATCGCCCCTCAGAAAAGTCTCCCCGGCCAATAATTTATTGGCAAAAATCCGCCCCGCCAGGGCGATTTTTTTACGGGTAAATTGTCGGCCGGGGAAAGACTTTTCTGGGGCGATCCTATAATGGGGAGACTTTTTGATGGGGCCGGTGATATTCTAATAAGGAGACATATCAAATGCGTGATAATCTTTCCCCGGGCATATTTTTTTTCATGAGGGAGACATTTTAATGTGACATGGGTGGTAATTGCCGTCGCGTGGCGCTGCGGTCGCGTCTGGACTTCCGGTCAGTGTCTGGTCAGTGACATGCTCGTCAAATGCAGTCGACGCGACGCCAGCTCGACGACTGACCCAGACCAATGCGGCCACGGCTTACTCACACAACTCACTCTCCAATGCAACCCGTACATGTTTTTCCCTTTCACCACAATTAGCTTGCACTGCTACCTTTTTAACAATTTTCCATTAGGGCCTATACAGTCGTGCGACGGTGTATAAACATATGCCATCTGAGTGTGGTGTAAGTACGATGCCGCACTGTCTGGAGTGGTATAAGCTCGAACCGCGTGCTCGCTTACTCACTCTACCAGTGCGGCATTTAGTGGGCCTACATGTACTTCTATGATGAGCTACAAATTGCGCGCTGCTGCGCGACGTATGGGCCCAGCTCTCTGATCACCATAATAGTCCAAGGGGGAACTAGTCTGAAATTGGCTGAAAACTCGGTCCATGCACTATAGCCGTTAGCTAGGGGCCCCGTAACGGTAAAATAAAGATTTGATGAGGCGGACGCACGGCGCAGCACTGTTATATCTAAACCCCTAAGCCGCCGCCATAACCGCCGTCGGTGAAAAATTTTTTCGGTTAGCCGACGCCGCCGAAAAAGTTTATGACTAAGCCGGCTTAACCGATATAAGATTCTACGCGTAGCCTAACCGCCGGAAAAAAATTCGGCTAGCCGAATTTTGTCAAATTAACGTAACGCGAACTAGTCTCCCCGGTGCTGGTGTTGTCAATGTCAGGGCTGAAATAAATAAATAAAATAACTAGTCGTTTAACTGCCTGCGTGGATTGCAGCGACGTCGTTTGATGTTAACCAATATCTGAATTTACGTATCCCAGAGAGTTAGATAAAAACAATCATGTAGGCCTATTTATCTATGGGCGTAATGCTGTTACTTCTCGACCTACAAGACCTACAAACAGCGGACATTTCTTTACTCTTGCAATTTTTATATTTATAATTCAGTTGATTGCGTTAACTCAATTTTATTTCACGTGATCTGAAGGACAGATTTCTTTCACGATTAACTGCACAGCGAAAGCTCTCTAGCGCGTTTTTGTTAGCCAAATTGTATTGAGAAACAAGAAAAGTGCAAAATTTAAGGTGTGAGCTAATGTAGTCTTACGTACACGTAAGCTTATAGCACCAGTACAGTTATAAAGGTAAAAAAGTTAAAGATATTGTAGGCCTATAGCTCTTTATAGGAAACTCATCACAGAGCTACGGAGCGTCACCTGCCGTATGGGATCACACAGTGTTACCTGCCACCCGACACAGCTGAACGCGTCCCGCCTTAATCCCAGAAAGATAGGCTGGTACTCGATTTACCTACCCCGGAGGGATGTAAGGCTGAGTTGACCTAGGCGGCTGATTGCACACCGAGATAGTTTTCCTGCTTGCAGACAGTCACCCATCCAAGTACTAACCGGGCCCGGCGTAGGTAAATTTCATTGATCGGTCACAGCGCGTTACCGCTACGCCACGCCACCAACCCTAAAGGCAACTAGCCTACAAGTTGTAACAACGATGTATGCGTGGAATTGGAGTTTTTGAGTTGGTGCTTCATTCACCCCTAGACTCTGCGTGGTGGCATTGAATCTGAACACTCGTGTGTATTAGCATTATATAGTTCTATATCCTATAAATTATAAACCATTTTTGTTTATATAATTATTAATTAACAATGATTAAATTATTTTCTGCACAGTAAACTATATACGGCTTAATTAGCCATTTGCAGACTATTCATTCAAGTTATTATACGCATGGTCATAGAATGTACATTGCTATATATATATTCAACTTTATTCATCACCATGAAATGGTAGCACATAAAAGAAGAAAAAAACAACACAAACATAATTAACAACACAGCGGACGATAAGACAGAGTGACAGTAGTTTACAAATAGATGAAAGCCTTAACTAACGAGCGAAAAGCCCGAAACTCAGTTCAAACTTTACCGATCTATTACCCAAGACAACGCCAAGGTACAATTGAATACTCTTAACAGTTTCAATGTTATTTGTACTAAATAATTTCATAAAAAACCTATTAAATGCAAAGTCAATTGAACTCAAATCCGACTTACTAAGCGAGCAGGCTTCAAGTGCATAAAGCAATACAGGAACACATTTACTATTAAACAACTGTATAGTAACTTCTTCAGAGGCAACACGCCTAACTTTGCCAAAGACACTGTTCGCAGCACGATAGAACGAGCTATAGTTGGCAGTGCAATTTTCGGCTAGCCGCCGTAACCGACGAATTTTTTTGGGAACCGCCGCCGCCGGAAAAATTTTGGGCTAGCCGGCTTGAAAATTTCAGTTAGCGAAGCGACACTTCCAAAAAAATTCGGCTTAGGGGTCTAGTTGTATCTCACACCTCTCTAACAGGCATCAAAACCTTGTAGGCCTATTGCATGTAAATCCTTGAACACGACGACCTCACAATCACGCACACCTGGCGCGAGAATGAACAAGATATAATAAGCCCAAAGATGACGTCCGTACATGACCGGAAGTAAACTGCCTACTATCGGTCGCAAAACAGCCTATATCGTTTATGCTTTGATAGAAGCCGACAGTCTTGTTCGATGTCGATTGCCGATTATTGCGGCCAAAGACCGAAACGACCGATTTCGGGTGTGCCATGCGGCGCGCAATAAACATGTATAGTAGATCCATCATGAACTGTGTGGTCAAATTAATCCTTTTTCGCGTGTCAGTCATGCGAACGCGCTGGGAGCGAGAGGCACTTGAGACTGCCACGGAACAGCGAGCTTTCTTGGCTCCCGCCCGGTCGGCGAATTGAACCGACCTGCGGCCAAATAATAAACTCGCAATAATTGCGGGGCGGCGGGGAAGGTAAGGCGTGGCGTGATTCCGTCAGGTCCTGGTATGCTGACGCTTTACTTGGAGTGCGACGTATTGGAACGTGGTGTGCTGTCGTGCGTCGGTATCATGAGGCTATAGACGCTTGGACAGACTGAGTAGGCTAAAGACGCGTACAGAGCGACATGACTGAACTTAACTGACATGGTTTATTTTTTGACGAACTGACCAATGGGCAATGCATTACAGTATGCACGGACTAACGAAGTCGTTAGCCTACGTAACTATGCTCACGTACGCGTCAACCAATGATCAGTGGCTTGCCCGTTCCATACGCGACTTAAGATAGTCCCGGTTTGCGTCAATTTCTAGCTCTAAGCATAGTTACTGGAGGCATTCAGCAATGTGCGTAATGTAATGCATCCAGTTCGTCCCAACGTACTTAATACGGTGTTTACACGATCGAACAGACACCGAGCGAACGTCGAGCAAACATCGAGCAAACATCAAGCTGGCTCAAGCAGGTCTATTGGAACCCCGCCCCTGGCTCAAATGTAGGCCTATAAGCTTAGGCTCTTAGCCCACAGCTGATCACGTGTTATATAGGCTTTCCAATTACAACCCGCCCGCTCTTCTAATTAGCATGCTAATTACCATAGACCGTCGAACTAGCTGCTCGATGTTTTCTCGATAGTGTAAACACCCTATAACTTATCTAATGTGATGTTGTTCTCAGTCGAGGCTTTTATACAAATCAGCGGTAAATTACAAGTCATCTACCTTAATCGCGCTTTTGCCCAAAAGCGTAATATTTCTAAACAGTAATTCACTGCAAATATATTGGCACCATTACAGTAATTTTGTCGACAAAATAAAACAAACGATTAAACCAGGAAAATTTGTGATTTATCAGACCCATTCCGGGCATCAAACGCAGTCCCCATACGTCACGGGACCGAATTGATTGCACCCGCCTCAGGGCGTTCTATACCGTTCTCACCCCGGCCTTATTAATTGGCGCTTATACGGTCGGTCTGTTTGGCGACAAAAGCTGCGGAGCCGGTTAACAATCGGCGCATTAACGCCTCATTTGTCGCCGCCGCCGCCGACATTATAAACGAACGCTAGGCCCTAGCGGGCTATATGCACTACATCGCTTAGGCTATATGGTCCGCCTCAACATCGTACCGGACCGATGAAAAGTGGGCTTAAGAGCGGCGGCGCAACGGTGCACTGCAGGTAAATCCGCAGAAGAGCACTTGTAAATTGCGTCTAATCGGTCGCACGGGCGTCAGACTGTCGCCGCTTTCTGTACTCCGTGTATACACTGCGACTGTCGGTCGGTTCCAATCAACAATATTAATCTTTGCGTGTATCGGCGGCGATAATTACCGACTATAAACGGTCGTGTTTAATTTGAAATCTATTCTACGGGTATATATATATATATGAGTTTATTTTTCGCAAAAATGCAGACAATTAGCTGTACCTACGATCTATTTCACACCTTCGAGCATTCACTACATTTTTGGCCGACATTTAGGTCGAGCCTTGGGCACGAACCGTACGATGTGTCGTCTGTATGTCCGTCGTCTGAAACGCATGTATTTCGGTTAAACCGTATGCTTCGTAGAAGACTGGCGATGGTGCCGTTGTATAGGGCGATGACGAGTTCTATATAGGTTGTCAATCAATAGTAGCCATGTCTTTATCTGCAGCGGTTTGACCGCAATTTTAAATGCAAAGTTCCTGCTTGCAGTCACCACCCACGAATTACGGTATCGTATTTTAGCGTTCAATACACCATAGCGTAGGCCTATATGGGACTGTATTCACTCTGGGAAATCGCTTTCTTTCGCGATCGAAAGTCGGACGCTGGCCTTCGGATATAGGTCGTACGGTCCTCCGCCGACCCTAGTGACAGCCGAACTTTTTGTGTTTAGGGCCCATATAAGACGTACGCGTATAGACGAACAGAACGCGAAATGCGGCATAGGCCTATAGCCGCTTAAATTAACAATTCAATTGACCAGTTCTTATCTCACCGGAAATCTCACCGGACGAGGCTTCACCAGAAGACCGGATCCGCCCCAGGCTCAAGCAGCATCAGCTGCCGATGAAAAGACCCATCTCTGATGCTTGTCTCAATCGTTCAAGATTCCCCTTGAAGACATTCAGTGAACTGGATTTAACTGTTTTGTCATCGAGACTGTTCCAGATATTAATAACTCGTTCTGAAAAGAAATGAAGACGTAGGTCAGTTGTAACTC
>Ga0209671_1005984_pt1 | contig 12403 bp, 7 predicted proteins | sample WorMetHERISLAND2_2_FD_187401 | JGI IMG/M metagenome (GOLD analysis project Ga0209671, IMG submission 187401) | Marine gutless worms symbiont microbial communities from Max Planck institute for Marine Microbiology, Germany - Olavius geniculatus... | ecosystem: Host-associated > Annelida >...
CCCTCCCCTCTTCTCCTCCCTCCCTTCCATTAGAAGTAGGACCCCCTAAAATCCAGCTAGACGGTCTGGAAAGCGCTGAGAGCTGAGAGCTGAGAGCTCCCCCAGCGGGGTCTAGGGCGGATCCCTAGCCGAAAACGAATTTGGTGCATTTTAGCTTAAAAATGAGATCTGGTGGCAACAATTTTAATTATTTTCCCGAAAATAAACTGACCAAATTGGCAAATTTTGTGCAGTTTATACGTATGCTTATGTTTTGTCTGCAGGATTGGGGGCCTGGGCCCCCCCCCCTTTGGCTACACCACTGCTTACGTTGAGGCACGACGTTAACTGCGTACTCGTTAACTGAGCACTTGTAAAAGTTTGCATAAGCCTATGCCTAGTCATTCAATAAGCATTTTGATTTTTATTCAAATTTTTCCGTTCGCTCAGTATAAAAAGGGCAGTATTAAACTTTCGTTTCGGTTGTAACTACTCCATTTCCCAAACCCACCGCTGTCTCCTCACATTTTAAAAGGGAGCTTACAACCTAATACTGCCAAGCTGAGGTCCATCAACGTCAGGTCCTGCATTTTCAGCGCCCCCGATAAATGGAGATAAGTGTATAGGCGTCACGCGCCGGCAGCAGCAGCAGCAGCTGAGTCTGTACGTCTCGACTGCGACGTGTCGCTGTAGTGTAGCACGCAGGCCACGAACATCCAACAACGATGTAATGCCATCTATCACAGACGCAGTGCACGCCGACCGACGCTTTGAAACCGCATACATCTGTCCACGCTTCATGAGAACACGATGGACGCGTCCATACAGGCGTAGCCAGGGGACACTCGGAGGCAACAGCGGGGTCAGTTCAATAGTCCAACGAAGCGCATGGAATAGTCTGAACAATGCGAGGGTTCGGAATAGAGATACGGAGAGACAAATTGCAGTTTTTGCTACAATGGACCTCGGCTATACTGTGGCCCTTGGCTATGGCGGTGTCGCTCCCCCCCTTAGCTTATAGCGGAACGGAACTTGGTCGAATTCGGACTAGTGGTCAGTCACCGGCAATAGCCCCCGACCTGCAAAAAATCGAAGACTGGCAGAGCACGCATAACCGAAAACCGAACCAAATCGATTTGTCTTTAACCGCATCGACGTGCACCTTTAAAGCACACCTTTGTCGTATAACTTGACCTTACGAATACTAAAATATTTGTTCTGCCTCGTATTCTTATAAAATTCATTTCCGAAATTTTTTCCAAAAACTCCCAGTACTCAATTATTCGCAAAGGTAGAAAACTAACTTCGTTACTTTCCGCTCCGAACCCGGCCGAAGGAGTTTACGGCGCGGTTGTTTAGGTCTCGGGAGTGCCTTTAAGTCCCTCCAAGACAATTCCTGGATACGCCTGCGGACGCGTGGCACGCGTGCGAGGGGCTGTCGTGGATGCAGACACGCATTCGAGGCGTGTTGAATGAACAGCGATAATCGTTCCTACAGCCATATCGACTGCACGGTTTGAGTGAGGTCAATGCCATGTAACTAAGACTTGATTGCGGCGCCATCAACAGACAGCCAGATAGCCAGCTGTCATCATTAATGGCTTATCAACAACAACGTCTATAGGCGTCTCTCTCTACCTCTCTGAACTTCAAAGCTCGTTCGATCGACGCATGTCTGTACGCAGCAGCTATCAACACGACGACTCTTCGACATTTGACTGGACGCGACAGAAAGTTCACTAAAGTCGCATGTAAACCTATACAGACAGACGAAGATAATTCACTCGATACGATGTCCGTCTGAAAAAACGTCGTACTATTGAAGCTGGAATTAATTGCATCTGAGTGCCGACGCGACTTTTCAAAGGTTCTCAGAGAGAAATCGAGATTAAGCGCATTTAAGTTTTTGTTACGAAGATACGCAATAAAAATTTATTCATGACATTTGGCATTTGACATCTGCTGTCATAGGTTAACCGCATAAAAAATTCTTCTGAAAATTATTGCCAGTTGTTTCGAAAAAAAATTAGTCTGGGTATGACATAATGCTTAATAACAGTCACTTCATTGCAAATGTGCATATTTGTCGGTGTGTCAGTGAAAAAAATTAAAAAGTCGTGCCATAGGTCTATTCAGTAAGTACATCACTCCAATGGGTGTAAGCTTATAGTTCTGTTGTTAGTACGCCATCGACAATAGTAAATTTTTTTTAAAAACGCAATATATACTTGTATGCTTGTAAATATGTCATTTAAGATGGTCGTTCTATGTTTGTGTGGGTGTTTTTTAACTGTACAGTATGTGTGTGTATTTCTTTTTTTCTCTCTCTCTTATTATCAGTCTGTGCTGCTTTGATGCGAAATAAAGTATATATAGCAAATCGTAGCTAACTTGTTAAGCAAATCAGAATGCTACTAATAATAGATATTAATGAAAAGAAAAACAAAACTACACAGTATCACTTGATCACGGTCGCCATACGAGCACGGGCATAAATCTGCTTGGAAAATTAAGTAAGTAAACGCAGAAAGCGAGCGAGCTGCAGGTAGAAGGTGGCACAGTGTCGAAGCTGATGATGAGTTTTCAGTAGCGTTGCTGGTCGCATTACGAGGCGATTGACTGGCTACGCAAGAAGCTCTAGCGCAGAACATTACTGCCGTAATTACACTATACGAACGACAGATGGTTCAGCGATCACGCCGAGACGAGCAGATGAGGCGGTCCAACGTATAGAACGGTCTACTATTAGTCAACGGATGTCAGTGGCGTAACTATACAGGGGAGATAAACGGACGCAGGATAGTGCAATTTTTGATTAATTCCTGAACTCAGTAAGTAAACGAGTATAACAATTCAAGCTACAAAAGTGTGTTTTCACCCCTCTTTCCGTTACACTGCGCATAGAGCAATTATGCCAATACGCAACCTTAGTTTCTATCGTGCATTATCTTGCCTCCGGGGCCCCGGGCGCCAACGGCGTAGGTCTATAGTTGGTTACGCCACTGTTGGATGTGTTTGCCTCTCTGTCTATCTGTGTGTGTGGAAGCGATTGACGCCAATCGATGAATATGAAAAACTGTTTTTCGTCGCTCGGTCGCGGCGCGATGCAGTCAAAGAAACAAGAAACAAGCACGCAGCGCATCGGAGCGCGGACGCACACGGACGGAAGAAATCGAGATTCAGCTGTCTGCTATAAATCGAAGCGCACAAGACGTAGACTGACTCTGCCGACACGGCTGACGCGGCAGGCGCCATGTTTTGATAATGATGAATGCACACATGCATTGCATCGACAAGAACGCATCCTCGTAAACGACCAGCGTTCAGCGCAGCAGCTTGGAGAGAGAACTAACGGCCAGGGGCTTCCACTCCACCCCCCTCAGCGCCAGGAAACTATCTTCGTTCACCCCCAAGACGCACCAACCCAATCGATCTATAGCTCTTGAGTTTAACTATTCGTATACGTTGTCATGTGCACAGATAAATTAAGACTTCGTGCAAAAATTGTAATAAGCGACTTATTTGACTTGGTCGATTTTCGCACGAAGGCATTACTTGGATAACCGATCTTGGCAAACGGGATAACAAACGTTCAAGCAGCTAGGGAATGTATTAGGAGTGCGCTATACGCTCCCCAGTGGGGTCCAAAGCGGAGTCCGGCCCTCAAACGCTTTTTGACACATTTATCAAAGTTCTCTAAACGCATCTCGTGGCAACATTATTTCCCACATTTCGGGGCGGAGAGTTAAAACAACAATTCGCCACCAGGACCCCTTCCCCAAGTTTGCTATTTTTACTTTTCTCAAACATTTTCCAGGAAGCATCCTGCTTTCGCCTGGCAATGGAGTGGACGCCCCTGCGAACGGCGACTGCAGGGGCAGTACCAGATGAGACGTGCAGGAAATTGCCAGAAATATGCTGCATTATACGCCAATTTATTGCGCGCAGCGGTATTTCAAATCACACCCGAGGCGCATGCGTATGAAGCCCCAGCTCCGCCATATTCAGATTTGTGGTGGACTTGCTGGACGACGAGTTGTCATTAAAACAAGCTGCATGTCAAGATGCTGTCGATCCGTTGTACGGCATGTTCTGCAATAGTAAAATCTAATAATTGTTCCTGGGACCAAATAAGCCATATCCTTCAAAAATTTCATCTTCCAAAAATTCTTCCATGTGGATTCGAAACCGGATAGGCCTACGTGAATCTTTGGACGAATTTTTGCACGACACTCTGGAAGGGAGTGGCCAAGCGGAAAGCAAATGGCAGCACGGTCCTCGGCGCTGAGGTTTGAGATATGCGATCGCTTTTGGTTAATAATCTTCTATACTCGTTCATAAGCATCTTATACGCTGGCTGGAGACGACCAGTGGAGAACGACCAAATCGTGTGAACGAACGATGACAGATATACACGTGATGGTTAAAGCTAATGACGTATACACAGCACGTCATCCGATGCCTATAGAATAGATACACATGTGTCAGACAACTTCAAGTCTGCTAGTCCGATATACGCGTATAGGTCTCATAGAGATCAATGTCTCAATGTGTTTTTCACCTTAACTCGCTGCAGTGATAATCCGGTACGAAAGGCGACCGAACTGCAGCTAGGAATGTCAATGTCCGTCTTCGGCTACAGTCTGATCGCTAGAACGTCATAGCAGGTTGTTATCAAATTCATCCAGCAATGTCGCCACGGCCACCACACCACACCACACCCGTCCTGCAGAGTATAGCCAACTAGATGTCACTTGGTATAGTGATCTGCAGCGTTACCACGGAGCTATAAATATAGCAGCGTTACCCGTTTTAAGAACCTCGTACTCAGTTGCAATTACCCGGGTACTCGGACCTGGTTTCAACTTTCACGTAACTGAGGAAAAAAACTAGGCCTACACTTCAATGACACGTACGTACCGCAATTGACGAATATTTTTTTACAAAACTAATTTTTTCGAATAAAACGTCAATAATGCGTTTACGATATCAAATACGCATAAACGTCCGTCAAAATGGCTTAATCTCCATTGCAGTGCAGAACTTCGCCACAAGTGCGATTTCCATTGTTTTCGTTAGTATTTAGTCCAAAAACGGTATCAGTTGGAACCAGATAATAAATTCTGGAATAGGGTCCGGGTACTCGGGTCTTGTCACAAATCACTATTTCAGCGTGCGTGTCCCATTGCGCATTGCGCTTCTGCTGCGGCGATGTTTTGCGACAGACACTCGTACAGCTGATAATGCGACTCATGGATGCCATGCAAGGATGGACGACACGACGTTGTTTAGACACATTGGGCTTTAACTGTTACCGCAAACTTGCAAAGTACACTGCAACTGTCATCATGCATCTGCAGCTAAAGAGTCTGAATGATGATAAGAGTTCGACCCAAACTCCACTATAGGGCCTATACTTCGATTTGTTACGGATTTGCTGCAGATTTTCGACTTGCTGCGGACTTCTATATCCCTTGTTGTACGAAACAAACAACAAAGCCCAGCTGTCACTAGGGAAACGCGCTACAGCCTATACACTTCCTGCTGCAGTATGCTGACCTTCAAGGTCGTCCAAGGTCGATGATTTTCATGTCATCTGAAAGAACGTATATGCCACTTCCTATCAGTGACTAATAGTAACCTTGGCTCTATCTCTCACCGTTTGCGAGATATGGTCAGTAGATAGCTTGAAAAATTCCATTGAAAATTGCGGCCAAACCGTTGCAGATAAAGACATGGTTACTATTGACAGCATGCAGAAAGTTGCCAGCGCCGAATCCCCATGGGCGAATCCCCTACGACTTACCGTTTAGCCACAATACATCCGTGACAGGCAGAGAGACAGACAGCAGCGCGTCAATAATAAGTAAGCAGTTTCAACATCACAACACATGCATAAAATAAAACGCGACACGTCCAGATGTAGTATATTCAGCTTGTTGTGCGACTTGTCGGGCAAAATCGAACCAGTGGAGTTTGGGTCTTATCGCTGACGTTGACATTGCGACGACTTGTTGTCGACAATATTGCCGTTATACTAGCGTCACGTCGATATTGTTATTTCAGACTTTTAGAGGCTTTTAGATGCGGCAGACAATTAATAGAAACCAGAAGTAGTCTGAAGCAGCAGCAGCAGCAGCAGCAGCAGCGTTTAGTCGGGTTTTCGATATCTTTCTGAGAGCACCCGTTCAACCGGTCGATCGCCGAGACTAGCAGGCCGCAAGTATAGCAAGGCCAATCTCATATTGCGACATCTGAAAAACTGATTAAGTTAGATCTAGTAACGGACAACGTAGAGGTCGTAGTGCAAAGAAACGATGGGAAAAGATGTCGCGATTCTCTCAAGTTGCTTAGCTATAATCTGATTCAGCTGCAGCTGTAGATGCCCGGATGTCACCCCATCTTGCCAATACGCATTAGATTTGACCCGGAACTGTATATTATAAACACAGGGAGACTGCGAACGATATGCTTTCTTTTCCGTCTGTCGGCACACTGTCCGCGGTATGATATATAGAGTCGTAGCCAGTGGTTAGCCTGTGCACGTTTCTCTGGGAAAAAATGCGAATAATGAAGCTTCATTCTGGCGTAACATTTCTTGAGAAAACTTCCGACCATGACGATCATGCTTGCAGAAATGATATCGCTGCTGTCGTCATCTCTCTATGACGATTATCTTCTACCTTCAAATACCTTGTTCTTCCAAATGTTTCACTAAAGTTTTTTAGTTTCATTTCTCTATCACCGCATTGGTGTCGCCAGCTACATGGCACACTGCGAAACGTGCCCCCTAACTTCCAATTGTTTAACTTGAACGTCAAAGCCGCAAAAATTGTGACATTCAACTCTATGTAACTGGCTATCCAGTAAAAGTCATTATGGCGTAAGCCTTCTGTAGCTTTTTTACCGTTTATTGCACGAATTTTATAATATTTTTGAGTATCACTCTTAAATTACGTTTTAAGTTTCGAGCCCCTCCTCGCACCAAAAACTGACTCTAATTTCTAAGCTTCCCTTATTAATACGTTAGTTCAAATAAGGCGTTCGCACACATCTGGAAAACCTATACAATTGTGCAATTCTGATAAGTCATGTACAGAAAGTGTGAAATACCGGCCCGTGTTGGATTCAGATCACTGATATCAGAGCGTATACTGTAGTCTATAATCGTTCTTCACGCGCGGCGCTCTGCTGTCATCTGTCACGGCAATTGCGCGTCTGTCCTGGGAAATCGCAAGAGTGACCGACCGAAGATTGAAGAGACGACTCAATGAACGACTTGTAATTGGCACTCATCGCGCACTCGCTATCGTCGATCATTGCAGTCATTGCAATGGCGTCGCAGGATTGGTGCCAGGGGGAGCAATTAAACGAAAACGAGGACCAGCGTAATTTGATAAAAAAGGCGAAATCGGTGATCGATGCTGCCACCTTGTGAAACATAATTCATCTTTTTTTCGTATAAGTTGGAAGCAATTGCATGTTTAGGCTGGCAGTTCGACCCCCGAATTTCCCCTTCCCCTTGGGAGTCAAAAACCCCATCTGACACAATGTGTCATTGGACCTGCCAAACGCACGTGACCGACAGACGACAGACAGACAGACCACGAGGCGGAAAAATGTGTCGAGATAAGCGGAATCGCTTGCGCTGCAAAAATCGATTCCACCTAATAATTTAAGGGTGACACAGAAAATATTCTGATGTTCATGCAACAAGCAATAACTGGCAGTAACTGCGAAATTATGCACAATACGCCACGTTGATTTTTTTTGCTGCATGGATAGGCATCAGGCAACCATGCAGTTGGAGTCGAACAACTAAAGTTTGAGCGACTCTGAAGTAAGCTGAAAAATTACACATTTGCAAGTCGCGTATAGGAAGGAGGGAGCACGTGCCGCAGCGGGTCGCCTGAAAATGCAGGACCTAACAGTGGTGGACCAAACTGTTGCTGCATTGTTAAACAAACTGTAATGAGGACGATGACCATGTGAGCATATTAGAGATATTCAAACGTTATTCGCTACACAAATTCACGTTACTTTACTTACTTACTTATACGTTGACGCACGCCGAGGCAATTGCCTTCTCATTCGCTGAGCACTTGTAAAAATTTGGCATATGCCTTGGCATTCAATAAGCATTTAAATTAAATATACTTATATATTCAAACTTTTGTGTTCGTTTGATGCGAAAATAATCAATATTAAGCTTTCGTTTTAGCTGTAGGCCTATTTACTTCATAATTATTCCAGACTTTCCGCATATGAAAATTCTGCAGGAGGCCTACGACCTGATACTGCAAAGCTGAGCATCACTTCGCCGCCTGGCCAACAGAGCAGGACGAGAAAGAAGGAGGTCCGTCAATGTCAGGTCCTGCATTTTCAACGCCCCCGCCACAGCGCCCCATCCATAGTTGGCGACGCCAATGCATCACTGTAATATACCGTCTCAACTGACCACCCAGTTGTCATGCCCCGATGCAGTCTGATTATTGGGTGCCCCCCCCCTGATCGGTCCCTGGGGATCCTATTAACCCGACGTATTCGGTTAATTTTCGATCTGCTCTCCGAGCAGCTGCGTAACTGGTTCCACGTAGTCACTGCAGTGATTGTATACCGGACAGACGTCCACAAATTTCGTTTTCCGTGGCATTTCAATCAAATTTTTTGCACTACTAAAAATCCGACTGTTAATGATCAGTGATCATCTGTATGCGTAGTGGCTAGATTAATGTTGTGTGACTTGTTGGCCAGTTTCAGGTCAGAGTGAGGTCTGAGGCATCGCACAGCCCCATCTGCTAACGATTAATTTTTGGCTTATTGGCGTTTAAAAATTAAAAACAACTTTCACGACGCTGAGAAAGAGGGTATCAGACTCAGTGACCCCAAATCACCTTTCATGTACTTAGGGGGAAGAAGGGATGAAGTAATTAATGTTCCCGCGCAAAAATTCGAAGAGAACCTGCTTCCCTGTCTCCACCGATAGGCCTAATTACCGAAATTAGCGTGATAATGAAGTTAATGGTAAAAAGATAGTGAATAATTACGAATATGCAAAAGCAGCTGACCTCGTTTCTGCATGAAAGAAAACAGGTCATCCAGGAACTCTTTTCTCTTGGGATCCGGAGACATGTCGTAGAGCTGCAAACACAACAATAAACGAAACTGTCAAGCCTTGCTCTAGGCTAAATACTGCCCAATACTGCCCAAGGTTAGCCGCAGTATCACGCACACAAAAACACACAAAACCTGACGTTGGCCTTTGACGCATGACCTTGATCAATAAGCTTCTAAGTTCTAGAAGTTGTGAGTTATCGTGTACACGGAGCAAATTGGCGACGATGATGAAAACAACATTGCCGTCGCTACCGCGGGCAGTATTAATTCTGCCAGTCAAACGAACCAAAGTGAATGAAAAGCGTTAACAATTATTTATTAACTGACGCTGTTTTGCTTCGCTCCGAAGTTGTGCCTATTGCCACGCAGCACTCTCTAAAGTAAATAAGTAAGCAAGTAAGTAAGTAAAAAAATCAAACGCTCAAAAATCAAACGCTGAGAAGTTTGTGCGTGCACAGTTAACGCTTTCAATTAGAAGCGCGTCAAAGACGCAGTCACGGATTTGAATGTACAGACAGACCGCGGTATCACGATGTTATTTACACATGCACTATATTGCAGACATCTGTGTCGACGATCGATTTCGTATCAGGGCGAAGCGTATCGTGGCGTACGTGTAACGCTTGACTAGGCCGATACCGTGATTGGTCAGTCGTTTTGGGGTCTGTTGTCCGACAAATTACACAGTAAGCGACGCACACGAGTGTTTTCAGCAGCAATTTGTTATTACGGCTAAATGGTAACCAGTATTGATGATGTCGGTAGTAAAAAGACGACGGAGTATTCAATAGTTATAGTCTGCGCCGTATTCAACAATCATAAACGTGCCACATCACGTGCTATACGTTTACAGCTAGAACAGACTATACGTATAAAGCCGTGGCTATACTCGCACTGATTTCCTCGTCCGAGGTTCTGATGGGCGTCTTTTAGCTAACAGGCAAAAATCTCGTCCGAGGAAATCGGAAAGAATGAGCATGCACATTCCGTCCGATTTCCTATGACGAGGTTTTCAAACCTCGAAAACCTCGGCGGCCTAAACAACACCTCACACGAGGAAATCGGCATTAAACGTCACACGATCACGGACGGGCCAGACGCACTGACAGAATACTTGCAGCATCATCAAAGAAAATAGGGGTTGGGGACACCGGCCGCTGACGCCTGGCGATAAAATGTGCCCCACGCATGCAGTTATACGCGAATCAGTTGACATCATATAGCGAGGATCCAGCAAATGACATCAAGACACCGACTACTGCATTGCATTAAGTCGCTCGCAGGCCGTCACGCCGGTGTCCCATTATAAAATCGCCCTCCAGAAAAGTTACCACCGGCCGACAATTTACCGGCAAAAATCCGCCCCGCCCGGCGGTCGCCCAGACGGAACGGATTTTTACTGGTAAATTGTCGGCCGGGAGAGACTTTTCTGAAAAAAACGGGAGAGGCGATTCTGTAATGGAAAAACTTTTTATGGGGCAGGCAATATTTTAATACCGGGGAGACATATCAAATCCGTGATTATCTCTCCCGGGCGGATTTTTCATGGGGAAGACATTTTAATGTGACACCGGCTGTGATCAACGTGACTCGTAATGACAGCAGCATTTTTGCGCTGCACTGACATCTGTGCGGACAGGTCGCAGTTAACTTCAAAGCGCTTCCGTAAATATACGCAAATCAATTTTTATACAAAGTATATTCCCACGCCACCGCTCTGCGACCAATCAAACTGCATGGCTCCAATAATTACGTTGATTTGATTTATAAACAACCAACGGCTCTCATTTCAGTCACGTGACTGCAACCGGAACCGGAAATAGACTAGTGACGTCATGGATGCCTTGACTAACGCTGTGAGAATTCTCAACTTGTGCTAATTAACGACGGCAGATTATACACTATCAATTCTATGCGATAATTAAAATGACTTGTGCGCAGCGAGCTATTTATAAGCATGTCACTAATGTTTGTTATGATAAGCGGCATGTCTGTGAATATATGTAACCGCTTTCGCGCTAAACGAGCCAATAGCGGTAACATAAAAACTTTTAAGGGTACCTCACTTTAACGCCTTCATTCGAGGAGAATCCCCTCACCCAGGGGCACGAAATTTTGTCACGAGAAACTAGAGTACTTGTGGCAGCCCACATTGAAGATTTTGTGATCCTATAGCATGCACCGTTTTAATATGGCTCAAGGGTGTGACAGACAAACGGACAGACGGGCGGACGGATGCCTCGACGACATCTAAGAAGCGCGAAGCATTACATGCTGTGGCGCGTTAAAAACGAAAGCCATCACACGCCGAGGCAGAGATCGGCGATACGGGAGACTTGATCAACTGCGCTGTTAATCCACAAAATATATACCACGAGGCGAAGCGTGCCATAAATCGCATATTATAAACGCATATCGGTATTGTAAACTTCTATCGAACGGCGAACAATTGACGAATTCTCGGACAGTGCAGCCTACGCACTAATATGTATCGAATAATGTCGTGCAAACAGATGATGAACATTGAATAGAAAGACTGCATCATAGGCGAGTACATTGTCCGCATGACGACTTGCTGATTGACCGACAACGTAGCTTCATATAAGGAGCTTGTTCGCGCCGTCGGCGGACACAGATATAATACACTGTCTGATACGTCTAGATGACGACAAGTCAGTCCAGTCAGTTCTCAATAGAATACCGAGCGTATTATATATAGATCTGTCGTGCCTTGGGGCGACAACGACAACCGCTCGATAAAATACATAATTATTTGCGTCTGGGGGGAGGGCGCCTCTCCTCCTGCATCCCTCGGCGGAAGACAGGGGGTTGATGAATTACATCTGACGGCGTTAACGTAGCCGACGTATCAGCTCGTAGATATATTTGTTATAATCGCCGCGAGAGGTCGGGCGGACATGCCGTCGTCTTATATACCATCACGTTCAATGGTGTCTTTATTGTACGGAATCGGACGACCCGCAATTTAATATATAGACCAACCGTGCGCCCGGCATATTGTGCAACTTATACGTGTTGTCATAAATCAAGTCGGTGTTTGATATCAGATGCTGGCTGTTACGCGCTGGTACGCCGTCGACCTGCGGGGTTCTATAGTTACTATCTCTCACATTATCACTCTCATGTCTGTCATGTCAACGTATATCGTCATGTCTTCGTGGGGCGACTGAAAATGCGAGAAATGAAAATTCGGGAAAAGTGTGATTTTGGTTTAGGTGAGCATTAACGGTCTGTACAGCTGCTTTGAAGTTCAAGTCAAGTCGTTGTCGATATGATTCTGTGTAGA
>Ga0209671_1005985_pt1 | contig 12403 bp, 8 predicted proteins | sample WorMetHERISLAND2_2_FD_187401 | JGI IMG/M metagenome (GOLD analysis project Ga0209671, IMG submission 187401) | Marine gutless worms symbiont microbial communities from Max Planck institute for Marine Microbiology, Germany - Olavius geniculatus... | ecosystem: Host-associated > Annelida >...
TCCCAAAAGGTCAAACTCGTGACCCCATTATCTTTGAGGCGCCATATCTCCATAACGGTGCAAGATAAACGCATGTTGTTTAGTTAAAATAATAGAGAAGGACAAAAGGATCGTTGCTGCTGTACAATTTGAAATTAAACTGTTTGATTTTTTACCAGTCTAAACAGCTCACCGATTATATTTATACAGACATATACTGTAAACTATCAAAATGCATTGGACAGACTCCGTGTTCGTATGAACATTATCTTGTCTAAAAAGAATTGAGGCCGAATTTTAGCCACATCCGTTGAGGGTTTGGAGAGATAAAGCATTTTAACACATTAATAATCAACTGTTTGTCAAATCAGCAGCCGTGGACCAAGACAATCGCACTTTTGGCACCGGGCGGCCTCACGTTGAGCCCTGCCCAAAATTTGTAGTTTTTATACTTGACTCAACCGACAAACAAAGACGTACGTATGGAGAAGAATAAGTCACCGTTGTAAGTTGATGCATGATGTCTTCGAGTCTGTCTTTTTCGACGAATGTCCACACGACATTTCTCACGGCAGTCTCGACTGTATCGCTTCCAAGCGGCACCTTCATGTCTGGAACAGGACCTACCACCGCAAGACTCTGTTCTGTCGGTGCTGTCGCTACGTGGCTGCAAGCATCTGGAACACGGGTGACGGAAACTACAGAAACACAGAACAAAACAAAACACAGAATTTTGTTAAACAGACAAGCGCAGTGGCGATACCATGCGCCAAGATTTAAAACCACGCTTTTTAACGGTGCTGACGACTGCAAAAAAACTTAACACCGGTGTAGCTGATATGCTCGTTGGAAAATGTCGATCAGAAGCAACGGAAGAATTGGCTTAAAACGTGCAACGACCTCCTTGTCCGTGGTATGTGCGTAAACATTTGAGTAGGCCTATGAGCTGCAACAGAACGCCGCGAACAGAAAAAAGGCCGCACGGCGAATTGGGGCTTAGGCCTAGATTGCAAAAAGCAAAGCACCACACGACGAGCTACAATAACTTCTGATTATTTTTGCATGCACGACTTACCTGGCGTCAAAGACATGTCGTTCGACGCCATCAAATCTAGTTGCGGTTCTTGATATGTCGTGACGTCATCGCGTAGCCTGTGTGACGTCACTTCCGCTGACGTCATGTTCAGCTCAGCCTGTATGGCCATGTTGAGCACAGTCTGGTAGGCGTGTCGGTTCAACGCGAACCAAGCTTCGCACGCCGTCCGCTTGGCGTCGCCACGACCGACACCACGCGGTGACGTACACACCGCCTGCTGACGTCCCAGAACCATCGCCATCTTGTGACGTAATCAATGCACTTCCGGTCACCGATATAATGACTGAGAGCCGATTTTATCAAAACCTAGAGTGCAGAACCACAGAAATCAACAGTCTATCGTGAATTTTTTTCGGCTGATCGAGAATTTGGCGGCGGCGACGGCGGCTCAGCAAAATTTTCGCGGCTGGCGGCAGGCCAGCCTACACGGCTGCTTATAAGTCGGCGGCTTAAGGGTCTAGTCGGCACCCGAAGCCACCGTAACAGGAGGTCAGCATAACGTCTATAGAACAGAAATGTCGTGTGTTACACAGATAGGAAGTCGATATGAGTGTATTCAGTGCAGGACTGTAATCGAAGATAGCGCTTGCTCAACAAGTCGTTCACGGCAACATAAAAACACAGACACAAAAGGTACTTCATACTGTCCGTAATAGCGTGAATAGGCCGCCGTTTTATAGGCCTACGTTGTTTTATACGTGCAATTTTAAACGAAAACAGGCATTAAACGTTTGGAGTATAAACAAATTACAGTCGACTGTTGAAGAAACTGTTTTGTCAAAACAAATGTCGATGTATACACGATAGCCACTTAATACTTGCACGGCAAAACTATCAAACTGAACAAATTAATTAACGGTTTTAGCTTATAAGAATTTTTGAACTCGAATAAGGTAGATAAAAACACATCAACCGTTTCTGCAATAACCGTTTCTGCAATTAAAACTGTTTTGAGTGTGCTGCGGCAGCTAGGCCTACCAAAACTTGTTTGGTTTAAACTGCTCTTACTGTTTACGTTATAGTTTAATTCATACGTAAAGACCTACGACATTTTAATCATCTGTGAAGCATACACTGCCATGTCTAAACAGCATAAAAAAATTCAGTAAAATCATCAAACGCGCAAAATTTGGATGTGGTGTAAACGTGTAATAAATTAACGCCTGTCGCCTCCCTAGTGTTGCACTGAGCATAATATCGAGCCATAGTTGAGTGTACTTGAGTGACCCTGCAACCGATCGAACTCAAGCCGCTAACGACGTGTAAAGCAGTGTAGTGCTGTGCCCAGTACTCGACTACTCGAATCCGAAATTGGACTCGGGTAATGCTTTTAGTCAAGAGTACTAGGCTAGTTTTTTTTAAAAACAGTAACATATCTTGAATACATATTTTTAAAGGTCTTATCTCGAGGCGCTTCGAAAACAAAAAGTCCTGATCTTTCTCCTGGTCTTGACAAAAGTCTTGAAAATTTCAAGACTTTTGGCTAGCAATTTCCGTTAAACAATTTGACACTGCAGTTAACTCGTTATGGAGTCAAACAATAATGATGGTTACCATGGTTACCATCGACTGGCATTGAGTACCAGGCGTTGCCTACTTTGTTGCATTTAACCACATATAGACCTGTTCTTTCACGAGAATTGTTAGTCATAAGGTGACATTAATAACATTTAATGTTGTATCAAAAGTCTCGTTCCCATCACTGGCAGAATAACGACGATTGAAACTGACCGATCGTCACCGCGGCGACTCTAGCGGTCCGTCGACACACTGCTTGGTCGTGGGCGACTTCCAGCCCCCAGTCGCAGTGCGCAACTGTTGGTGACGGAGCCTTCGCTTTCGCTGGTGCTCGGCTATGGAACAGTTTACCACCGGACATTGTCGCGTCCAACACACTGTCACAGTTCCGCCGTCAACTGAAAACATTTCTGTTCAAACAGTCTTACCTTCTGTGCTTTTGTTGTGACTAACGCTTTTATCTGTGGTCCTAGCAGTTTTTTTAACTTAGGCCACGTTAAAAAATCTGTTATGTAATGTAATGTAATGTAAATACTTCAATAATCGTCTCACAATTTCACATTATTGTTAGCTGCAAACCGCGGGTCAAATTGTTCGTTAACGCGGGCAATAGATGACCGCATAGTGCGCTGCGGTATCATTAGCTCATGCCAATCATCTGCCACTGCCGAGATTGTAAAGTGCTTCTAGTCTTCAGTCCGTCTCATGTAAGAAGCGCTATAGCAAGTACTGAACTTTACCTTTACCTTACCTTTCTCTGACTAGCGCAAAAATGCAGTTGTCGCCGAACATTCGAGTCAGTAATTACTCGGCTAGCCCAGCCCTATAGAGCAGTGTATAACGGAACAGCAGATGCATTCACGATGTCGGTTTATTGCCGCACGAGTGCACTGCGCCATGTGTCTCTAATGCACCAGTTGCACTCTTATATGAGGCAATGCCACAGTTTGACGTCAGTACGTGGGCTTTGAATGGCCCAAACTCCATTTGATTCAATTTATTGTGGGTTTATTGTACAAAAAATGAACAGTAACATTTAAACCCAGTGTTCTGCATAACCTCACTCACTTCGCTCTATCCGATTGCTCGATCTTACGCTACGCAAAGCGAACACCAAACATGAGTCTTTTTTATGCGCCGTCGTGTACATTACGCCTCTGCTGATGTATGCCATTCGCATGTACACCTTTTCTAGAACTAGGCCCATATAAAGTGGCCTTTTCTGTTTATGTACGTAGGCCTATACGTAAGCGTAGCTGGCACAAATCTTCTGCAGGTTGCGATGTGTCCCGGACTAGCGATTTGTAGCAGCAAAACTCATTACCCGGTTTCAAATCCGGGTATTAGGTACTCGTTTTTGAGTGACTGAAAAAGAAACCAATAGAATTTGCACTTTTTTGGGCCCGCCTTTGTAGCGATCGAATTTTAAACTGTAAGGAAAATTCTAAATTTCAGTCGTTTTCATACACGAACCTATGTCTTTATTTATTTGAATCAGACCACAAGGGCCCATTAAACAATACACAGTAAACAAAACAGACACAGAAAAAAAGAAAACACAGTACAATAAAACTATATAAACTCAAATATACATATTTAATATCATAGACTTTTCATGTCAAAAAGTAGGGGTAGGCCTAATTAGATAGTGTACGTGTCACTTTATTATTTTTCCCTTTTATTATAATTGCTTAGTGTGGCTCGGTAGTCTAACGGTAACGTGTCGGACTTGTAATCCTGAGGTAACTCAGAGGCGCAGGTTCGACTCCGCACCGGGACACTGCCGGGTAACGACCTTAGGCAAGTTGTTCACACACATATGCCTCTGTCACCAAGCAGCATAATTTGGTACCGGCTTCACGGCTGGGACGTAAACAGGCACACCGCGCGATACACTGGCCCCGTATCCGTGGTCTCGCAGTGTAAAAACTGGTGTCTGGCTGATGGCCTTAGGAAACGGAGATCAGCGCCGCCCTATGGGCTGTAAGGCTCGGGAAGGACTTTACGTTTACTTCACGTTATATTTGCTTAAAAGTTAAAACCGGGTCCGGGCGCACGGCTAACTGCAACCGGGTACCCGGTTCCTAAAACGGATAAAGCTGCAAATCACTACCACGGACATCTAGTTGAAGATGAACGGTGAACCCAGTTGAACTGTTCCTTGGTGTACTGTACATAATAGGGCCTAATGCGTTCGCACGCATTGGCCTATGGCTGCAGTAAGACTCGGCGCAGCTGTAAGGTGCACCGGCTGACGGTCGGCGCAGAGATAATTGAACTGAACGCACGCTGGGTTCATCGAACCGCACTGCACCACAGTGCACCTGGCGTTTGTGTCCGAGATGCATCAGCACCAAAACGAACGAAATCGCGCATAAACGCAAAAACCCAGAACTCACATTGGTGTGTGAGGCTAATTAGTAAAGCCCTAATAACCTGTAAAAACTAGCCCTAGCCCAAATTTTTGCAGAGAACGGCTTTTTACAGATAAGGGTATAACATTTGCGACAGCGTTTCGAAAAACTACTGAACTACGTGAAAAGCGACTGTTATTGATGATGAACCTAAATCATCATTGTTGTTTTAATTTTTATCGTACACGCTAAGTCTTGATTAAGTAACTTAAGTTTGGTGTCATGGGCGGCGCTAGGAATCTGAAGCTGAAGGGGGCGGGAGCAAGGGCCAGGGCACAGGAGGCAATAAATGTTTGGTATGTTACCTAAATGTCAACCTTATTCAGTTGTTGGGTTCATGAAAAGATGTTGCGGAGTCCAGGGGCAGAGCCCCTGGTCAGAAGGTCAGGGCCGCGAAACCCCTCCTAAAGCTGAAACACTTTTAATTTTTGGACGTGCAATGGAAGCCGCAAATTTGCCTGCTTTTTGATACTTGGAAACGCAAAAAACTCACAAATATCTGTGTCTTCTTGTAAAAATGACGTTTAATAATTCACACCATGGCATGATCAAGTGCCCAAAGGGCACTTTATCGCCATCGAAATTTTTCGTGGGGGCAGCTGGGGGCAAGGGAGAGGGCACGTTTCCCTCCCCCGATTCCCCCCTCTGGCGCCGCCCATGTTTGGTGTTGAATTGCTGTACAAAGCCGGCGGCCAGCGGCGCCGTGAATTATTAAGACAAGTTGAGATCGTGCTTAATGGATATCATTGGTTGCGCGGATGGGGGCAGAAAAGAGTTGCAACTTTTATTCCGACCGACAGACAACTGCAGATTTCTGTCAGTAGAGATGCACGGCGGCCTGGTGCTCAGAAGTTCAAATCTGCCCAACAAGTTCCCCAAAACGGGGGATTTTTCAACTCAAAATTTTGTATTTTTGAAAGCCGTTGATATTAATATCAACTATTACGTAGAACTTAATTTCAGATCTGTTGTCGTCGACTCGTCGAGATATCGTACTAAACATCGTATTCATTTTACCTTTTTTTTATTTTGAATATTTTATTGGTTTTTAAGCTAAAGTAAGTAAGTAAGTAATCTTTTATTAAACAACGGTCAAACGCCATTGCAAAACAAAACATAACATAGCAAAATCGGTATATAAAAACCTTTAAATTCAGGCAGCGTGTCTGTGACTGTCTGCCGTCTGCCGTCTGCCGGGCAATATTAATAGCAAACTGTCGCTTTGCACTGACGACACCTACTGGCTTGTAGTGTACGTTATCATCCATAACGTAGGCCTACAGATTGGTTTGAGTTGATGAAAGAAAGCGTTAGTAGAAATCATTAACCCAGCTACTGCCACACCGCCATCCATCTACCCATCAGTTTACGCAGCATTAGCTAAAAACTATACTTTGGCGGAAAATTCATAGGTCTATGATTACAAGAGACCAAAAATCGCGCATCTCGACCAAGAGTGATACTGTTGCTTAGCTGGCAAATACACTGCAATAAAAAAAAACAAGAAATTTGAGCTAATGCTCACAGGACGCGCGAAAGCCTATAGCAGTTCCGGTTCAGTAGTTTAGCTAAAAATTGGAGTGTTCACGCTAAGTTAATATACAAATACCAAATTTTCTATCTAGATCGCATACCGATAGTTCCGTGGCGCCACTTTGTGAATGATATAGACTTGTTTCACAGCCCGAAATCGCCAACAATCTATAAAACCTCATATTTTAGCGTTCTAGGTCATTCAAGGTCATTGAATTCGGCGTCAATCGAGAGCCAGTGTAGAGTGTACGACTTCCTATTAGTGATTGATAGTAACCTAGGCCCTATCTCGCACCGTTACTGAGATACAGCGACTTATTGGCCAAAAATCGCAAATTTTGCCTACCCTCCTCTCATTTAGCGCCCTATTTCGGGGTGATCCCTTCGAATTTATGGAAAAGCTTTATGTTTCGTGAAACTAGAGTCCTTCAGGCAGCCGAGGTGAAAATTTGGTGATCCTATCTTGCACCGTTTTTGACTAATTTACCCGTTTGACGGACAGACAGACGGACAGACAGAATTGCGATGGCTAAGACGCGCTGAAAGCAGTAGTTGCTTTCGCGCGTAAAAATCCTGCAGGATGATCCATAATCCGTAACGAAAATCGCGTTGCCGAGAAAATTTGGCTATTTTGGCCATGCTCAACCCCTCCCCACAAAATTACATCAAAATCGGTTCACATTTTTTGTTTGGTCGTGCAGTTGCAGAATGATCCTGTCACATATAAACCTTTTTCTTCGGTTTTAGTTCTGTATAGGGAAAATCAAACAATCAAAGCATAAGACAAACGAGAACAGATATTAACTCACCTAAGCTTCTGGCATCAACGGTTCATACAGTGCAGCTAGTGAATACTTCACTGCAATCAGCTGACTCGACTTTATAGCAGCTGTTTAAATAGGCTACGCCAGCGTAGCTGTGCCGAGAGTCGTCTGACAGTGGCGACGCCTCGGCTGCTGCACGAGTTGGCACAATTCGCACACTCGGTGCATTCTGTTTTTTCGGCGCAAAGTTCTGGTGACCCCTTGTGCGTTTTTTTGTGTTTGCTGTTGACACTGTGCTATCGAGTTTTAAAATAGATCAACCTATAGTTGTCTGTAGATCGGCCTACTGAAGCGTGAAGTCACACATAAGCATAAACACATCCCGCGACGTTCCCTAAGAAAGTTCGCCTATGTAGGGCGTACTGCTGTGCTGCAGTCGACCAAAGCGCTGCAATCGTGTTATATAAATGCTGTCTGTCTGCGTCTGATGACACGCAATTTGTGTAAAGATGTGTGTCATTGAAATACCCACAGCAGCTCATGCGTTACCTTTGTATTGTGACGCTTGTCGCGCTAGCAAACGACGATCTTCGTCGACCAAAGCCCAAACTCCACTCGCCTGATTTGTCGTGCTTTTTTGCGCACCCGTGGACGCAGAAATTGTTCTACGAGTCCAATTAACGTACTGTATAGGAAGTCTATAACAGACAGTGGTAAAAAAATTTCCACAAAAGTCTAGAGCTTTTGCATCACGTTGACATTTTTTGGTCAGGTTCACGACTTACCGGTATTAACATGCCTACTGCCGTCCTGAAGAAACTTCGCTCTCGTGTACATGACTATTTAATCGTTTATTACCGCGTATTATTTTTTCTCAATCGAGTTAAGAACCCGCACAAAACTGATTGACGGATTGACCCCGAGAGCAGACAGACAGACAGACAGACAGACGAGAAGGACCCGTAATGCGGCTCATTAGCACTGCTACATAATAACGGTATATGATAAATGTCGTGGAGCGTTGGCGGTGGTAATGACAAGCGATGACTGAGACGGGCAGACTCACTGACGAAGTGAGTGTACACGTAGTGCTAGATTAGTTCAGAACGCATCTGTTATGACGTCATAACAGTGCTGTCCTCAATGACCAACCGCACAACGTTGCGGCCAACTCGTTCTGCGTATAATGGCAGCAATAAAACAGCAGCTTCACCCACTCGGTCACTTAACTCTACACCGCTACAGTATATGCAACAGACTGTCTACATAAAACACGCTTATATCTTGCACTCCTTTGACTCCAAGCCATCCTCAGGCGCCTTTATCATTCTGTTTATCGCAACAGTGACAACACGTCTTTATTTTGCCATAAATGTTGAAAAAGACACAGCAGGTCTAATCAGATATAGAAACAAATACTTAGAAACTGAGCAATACAACATATAGCATAATACTCGTAGTATGCAAAATCTGACGTTATGGTCGCATTGCGATTTTTTCAGGCTTGTTAACACGTTTGAAACGTAAACGTAAATCCAAACCCGTCGAGAAAAGCAGGAATAGGGGAAGTTTTCTCCGAGCCGCGCGACGTTTTGGTGAGCCGCCGTCGCTAAAAAAATAAAGTGCACCAGGAAGCACCATTTGAAACAGCAGAATTAAAAAAATTTTTTTCGAACGGGCCCCTCGAGAATGTTTTCCCCGGTCCCCGCTGTGGCCTTTGACGTCCCTGCGTAAATCAATCGTCATTTAAAAATCAAAACACGATTGAATGTGTTAAAACTTTTCTGCAAATTTTCGACATTTTAAAAAAGTATATATTTTGCACACTTTTGACGCAAAGTCATCTTTAGGCGCCTTGATGCTTTACGTGTTGTTGTCCAGCAAATTAAGCTCACGAGAAATCGAAGTAGTGGAGTTTGGGGTACACGATCTGACGCTGTTTAGAATAACGTACTTACATATGCTGGTTCAAAATTAACCAGACCGCCACGGGACACGTAGTCTGTTGTTAGAGATATGGGCCACTGAGTGTAGATAGGCCATATCGAAAGACACCGCAGCATAAAAACTAGGTCTAGGTTAAGTGAAATTAAGCGCTCGACCGCAACATAATTCGGTCAGCGTTGAGAAAAAAACTACAGTTGCCATCAGAATGATCATGCGACAAATTAATAGCAGTGCACTCCCAGAGGCAAGCCAGAACTACGTTTCTTAATCTTATGTGTAAATGATCGATCACTTTGTAAATTAGTCAAGATTTAGCTAAATTTTTAATGCGATTTGCTGTTGCATTTCCTTTTTTGTCTTTTCTATATTTTTCATTTCAGGATTCTTTTTGTTTAATAGGTCTTTATACCGCTAGTAAAAGTGTATGGAACAAAAATCACAGTAGGCTGTAAAAAATATAGAAGCTTATATCAGAGATCTTAAAGCTTCACGGAAAGTGGTGCTGCCGCCTGTCGGATACAAATGAGCTATAGGCATCGTCGTATTTACACTGACCTCTTCAACGGTTTGCAAATAAAAAAAATATTTTTTTAAAAAACGTTAACGTCCGTTACAATTTACAACAGCGTCATGTGCAAAGAGGCATAAATTCAGAGTTATTGAAATCCTACGAGTATTGTTCTGTAGGTATTTTTAAGAATTAAAAAAAATTTGGTTTGCAGCGTTCGACGGCCCAACCCCGAAAACCCTCCTATATACGCAAAACTTTCGCAGCTATCTCTTACAGAAGCCGAGTTTTGTTGCCATGGCAACGGGGGTCAGTTGGTCGTAAATATAAATGGCACTGTTAAATAGGCCGACCCCGACAACCTTACCCTAGAACCAAACCGGAAGTGAATCGGATGATAGGTTGCTGAAATATATGGCCATTTGAATTTCTTCCAGGAAGGCTCTTCCAGGAACGGAGGTCGCTCGGTCGTCGGTCAATTCTTAATAATATATTCTCCTCTTCGCTACGTTAGGAACGTAGCGTGCGCGGATTAAACAAGAAATTTGAGCTAATGCTCACGATACGCGCGAAAGCTTGTAGCAGTTATTGTTCGCAAACTGTCAGTCTATCTCCAGCCATTTCGTCGCAATTTATTCTTGGAGTGTGCGCTGCAGCCGAAAATCGCAAAAATCAATAAAAACCCCTTATTTTGGAAGTTCAGTGTCTTTCAAAGTCATCGATGTTGATACGACTAAAAAGCTCGTCATTAGTGCTTGTTTGGGATAAGCAGCATGCCCATGCCTATCTGCGACAGTTTTCACGAAAGACTGGCCAACATAAACGACTTTTACGCGGGTACCGCATTTTGATGCCCTCGTGCGCAGGTTTCATTGAACCTAGAAAATCGAAACTTGGACCGTCCAAATCTACGTTCAATGCTGAAAATTTCATTTGCAGCTTTTCTATGTCTGTCTTAATTGGTTTCGGTGCAATTCGGTTTTGAAATGTGTCTCGCAGCCCGAAATTGCGAAAAAAAATCCATAAAAATCCCTATTTTAGCGTTCAAGGTCATCCAAGGTCATTGAATTTGTTGACAATCGAGAGCCAGTATACGACTTTTTATTAGTGATTATTAGTAGCCTAGGCCCTCCTTCGCACCGTTATTAAGATACGGCGATTTATTGGCTTAAAAATCGCAATTTTTTCACCCCTCTCATTTAGCGCTTTCGTTCGGAATGACTCCTTTCGAATTTATGGCAAAACTTTATGGTTTCTGAAACTAGAGTTTTTTATGCAGTCGACGTGAAAATTTGGTGATCCTAGCTTGCACCGTTTTTGACTGATCCACCCGGGTGCCAGACGGACGGACGGACAGAATTGCGATGGCTGAGACTAGCTAAAAGCAGTAGGCCTAGCTGCTTTCGCGCGTAAAAATTGGTGTAAGTATTAAGTCACGAACTCTCAATCAATGCACGTGTGTACTGTGACGCATGTTTGCATCAAGCGATCAATGCGTACCCATTGCACTACTAATGTAGCCTACCAAGCGTCTTAGGTACGAATCAATGCTAACGCAGTGCAGTCACTCTCGTGCAAAGTAATAATAATAAAAATAGCAATAAAACCGAAGTAATTTGGCATATAAGCAATAGATGGTATTAAGCGTGACAATTATAAGGGCGTCCTGTCGTGCAGCCAATGCAGCCAGAATGAATGTTTCACTGAAAATCATATCGGGCGAAAACAAAGCAGAAAGATACCCAAAAATTTGCCTCTATCGTTCCAGGTCCACAAGTGTTTTGTGAGGCCAGAACGCGCCTGATGTGTTTTCCAGTCCCAGACCCCTGCACTCGGGTGGTTTATAGCGCTCCTTTCTTAGTCGGCTGGGGAAGAGGATGGCCCCTACGCATTTTCCACACCACTTGACTGGCGTCTGGTTGTCGGCGCCTATGCCGTCTCGACATTTGGACTTTCAATACTGATCGGCTATCTGTGTTCTGCTTGTATTGTGTAATGACGTTGTTATTAAAAATATACAAATCTATTCATTCGTTCCTTCATTCATTTACATGAACAGTAACTAACGCATTCGCCATTGACAGAAAAAAATTGTTCACCCCTAAAAGCGACACTTTCTTCAAACACTAACTCCCTAAGGCTCGAATTGACTATGGGAACCTGCAATTTTTAACACTGCCGTTTTACCGTTATTCCGGTAGTTAAAGTCGGTACATCACTGATAAAAATGTTGATTCTGAACGGCGTATGGGTGCGGTCGCATCTGGGTCTGCCGCAGGCGTTTGAATAACGTACTCTGGAGAGTCTAGTGCTGTCTAGTTCGCTGTCCAGTTCTAGGACTAGTTCTGTCAACAGTCGAATTATAGATGCACTCATAAATGTACCATAAGGGGCCTACTGTAGCGGCCGTGCGGCACATGTGGGAATCGGTGGCCTAATATTCGCATTTCCTCGCCCTGGCCTTTATTTTGTCTCTACGGATATAAAGGAAAGTATGAACGTAGATTAGCTAGCGGCGCCGTTGGGGGGGGGGTAACTGAAAATGACGAACATGAAATTGCAGGACAAGATATACAGGTGTTTCATAAAAAGGGACTCCTTTTTGTTTTTCTCATAATTCACTCAAATGATGATCAATTAACAC
>Ga0209671_1005987_pt1 | contig 12399 bp, 9 predicted proteins | sample WorMetHERISLAND2_2_FD_187401 | JGI IMG/M metagenome (GOLD analysis project Ga0209671, IMG submission 187401) | Marine gutless worms symbiont microbial communities from Max Planck institute for Marine Microbiology, Germany - Olavius geniculatus... | ecosystem: Host-associated > Annelida >...
AGGATCCCTTGCCGGCTTGCCCCGGGTGCCCTCGTTGCCATGGCAACGGCCGTTCCCTCCGTCTGTCCGTACTCAGCTGCAAGGACGGCCCCATAGCGGGCGGCCCCTCAACGGCCGCACCCTCTTGTTTATCACTAGCTTGGGCTGAAGTGTTTTTTATTTTCTAACACACTTTTTACCTGTTATTGTTAGCTTTTTTGCATTTTTATTTTACAAGGTAGTGTAGCGGTGCAGTTGAGGTGTGGTGGGATACTCAATAATTACTTTATTGCCAAAATGCCAAATACTGTATTACCAAATGTAACATTTTTTTGAGACACAGTGTAAATTCGTAGTGCCCCACTACCAGTACAGAGTCAGTCGGGCATCATAACAATCTTAGCAGAATCAGATGTGTAGCAATTAGTGCTGCCGAAGCGTTAACTTTTTAAATGCATTAATGCACAGTGTTAATTTTTTAAACGCATTAATTAACGTGCTTTTAACGCACCCAGGTCCGTCGAGAGGGAGAGTAGGGGGGGGGTAAGTTACCCTGAGTCCCGCGACGTTTGGGGGCCCCACCTGTAGAATAGAAAGTTAAAAACACGTATAATCAACAATAACTGCCGTCATAGCTAGCATAGAAATTTATTAGCCTGTCATCAAAATAATTATTTATTTACAGTAGTGATAGAACAGCAACTACAGCTTAGTTACTTGAATTCATTTGATTGTCAAATAACCACATTTTAATGGAATATTGGAACTTTTGCTTTACGGAATTTAGTAAATTAATACAAATTTGCGTATGTGCATTAATTATTTTAACGTGCATTAATTTTTTATCTCGCATTAATTTATTAACGCATTAATGCATTAATTAATGCATTTATTTGACAGCTCTAGTAGCAATTGTTGTTGACGGATTGCAGGGCTGCAACATTTGGCAGCTGTGTCAGGGTGATTGGATTATTGAAAGTAAGTGAACATGACAGACAGCCAGTAGAAGTCGTGGCTGAAAGCATTGACGTCATTGGTGCCAGTAATGTTGAGGTTATGGTCTGATTCTTTGAACCATTCAGCTATGCTTTTTCATATTACAGTAATTTTGGGGGTTCAAGGTCATTCAAGGTCATCGATGTTAACATTCCTAAGAAGCTCGTCGCCACTGCCTGTTATGACAAGCAGCATGTCTGTGCCTATCTGCGACCATTTCCACGTTAGATGATCCAATACCGGTAGAATAACGTCTTTTAGAAGGGGTGCCCCTTTTTTATGGGGACCCCCTTGAGCTATGGGCATGAAATTTTGTCCAGAAATACTATAGGCTGTAAACTATCATACTGTGAAAACCCGAAGTCTCTATCTTACCTGGGCTTCGAATGGTAATGGGACGTGACAGACACCAGGACAGACACCAAGACATAATTACCGTGGCTAATACGCAGCGCCCAAAAATGTGTGGCAACTTACGGCGGTGGCTTTGAGGTCTAGACAGAAGAATTGTAAAAATTAGTTTACATTTGCTACAGTTGTCGCAAATAGACTCCATTCTGGTGTTTTTATGACTCGCCATGTAGACTAGATAAACCTGTGCAGGATTTTCCATTCAAGCCTCACAAGCGCTACAGCTTGGATTATGTTCGGCAATTTCCACATCTGCGACCAAGAACGTTATTTTTCGGTTCGCTATTGCGGATACGCAGTGCAGCTACAATGGCAGTTCATAAATATTTTCAGGCATGTTGCGTTATATGTGTATACACGATGTTTCATAATAAAGGGGGCCCTTTTCTTTTTTTGATAATTCACTCAAATGATGATCAATTTACATGAAATTTTCACTAGGTGCAGCCGAAGAAACTCCAATTCAAAATATTTTGACAAAATATGGCTGTTGGTTGAATATCCCTTGTTAGCCACACGTGATGTTACGCTGACGTCATAATGTTTTGTGAGTACAAGCTCACCTGTCTCAGTTGTTGGTGCTGTCAGTTGTTATCCTGCTTTGATGTTGAAGTTTTTTGGTTCACTGATGAAAAATGATCATTGTATCAGCACTAAGCAACATGGAGCCATGAAATCAGGCATCACGTGATCCAAAAACTCAACCATCTTGCAAGCGGTGTTTGCTGGTGCAATGTCTTGCTGGAAGATGTGAAAATTAAGCTATCCCCACAGCTGTGTGAAAGTGATCAAAAATGATCAGCTGCAAATCAGCTGCATCTGGGCGTTTTTGTGGCTGCAGTGATAAAACTTCAACAGTTTGTCATCAGTGAAACAGTTCACCATCCAAGCAGGGCAGCTATTCAACAACTGTCAGCATCGTTTGCGACAAGCAAGTTTGTGCTTACAACACATTATGACATCAGCATTACATCACAACTAGTGAAGAGTATTTAACTAACAGCCATATTTTGTTGAAATATTTTGAATTTGTTTTTTTCAGCTACATCTGGTAAAAATTCATGTAAAGTGATCATTTTTTGAGTGAATTATGAAATAAATAAAAAAAATTGCTTTTTATGAAGCACTGTGTATAATACATTTCATGTTTATGCTTTTTACATTGTTTTTGGATTGATATTAAGTTCACTTTAAACTTTGGTAGCTGTTATAGCTAACACTAAAAACTGTTAGTGGTGCTGTTAGACTGTTGGTCCTTATGTGATGTGCAAAAAGTCCACATTTTGGTGTACATTGTCTGGCATAATTGTGTCTAGTCAACTGTACTTTAATGCAGATTTTCTTCAATTGATTTAATTGTAGGTGACGTACTTTTTCACTATTTCTTGAAATGTATTTCTCAGTTTTGATTGACATATGCACATAAACGTACTAGTGTCATTGTATGGACATGCCAATTTGTATCCATTTACCAACGTCATCTGTTGTGCACTTACGTTGTGAAGTTTTCTTTGTTAGAAGTTGTCATTGCTTGCTGCTTTTTGCAGAGAGAAGGTTTCTGTTTGGTGCACACTCCAATATTAACAGCAAATGACTGTGAAGGGGCTGGTGAAGTTTTTGCTGTTGAGGTAAATCTACTCGATTTGTTATGTCTAGTAAGTTTTTACATAAAGGTATTTGTACATAAATGTTGGAAAGTTTATCATTTAGCAGTGATGTGGTGTTTCAAGGCAGTGCCTCGCCTCGAGGCTGCCTTGAAGCAGATTTTTACTGCCTTTGTCTTGGTGTTGGTCTTGAAGGTTGATGTCTTGGCCTTGGCCTCAGTCTAGCAAGATGCAACACAGTAAAGGTAAATCATTGTAATACTAATACAAAATCAAAAGTTCACTTGGAGTTTCCTACATACTTTCAGGCAATTATTTCACTTACTTTCATTTCTGCCATAAATTGTGATAACTGCAAGGACACAAAACTTTTCGCTGACACTGAACGCAGTAATTTCCTTAGGCCGCCATTTTTTCGCCTTATAATGCTCCAGCTACATCAGTGTTTGCAACTGTTTAGAACGAGTTTTCTCACAGAACAGCATTATAACGTGCCAACACCATTCAAGGATCTCAGACTCTGTGCTTGAAAAGCTGATGTTCCTAAGATGCAACATGCAACGTTATTTTGCAACTGCAGTTGATAAATTGATATGGACTTAAAAATTTGCATGGCATAATGTGAAGATTAAGTTGATGTTTACTGTGACTGGATTAGCAGCATTAGGCCTATTGAGATTTTTCTATCAGTGGGTTTTACGTCTTAGCTGTATGTTTATGTTTGCTTATGTGGACCCATTCAGTATTCAGTGCATTCAATGCCTCGGCTTTGGCCTTGGTTTTGCAGGTTGGTGCCTTGGTCCCATCACTGTCATTTAGTCATGAATTGGATATGAATTTTTATCAGTTTTACAAATTTGGGTTTTTATTTTTAACCAGTGCCTAGTTACTGCCTAGTTAGTGCCAGTTAGTACCGCGATGGGTGACTGCCTGCGGGCTGGTAAACCATCTCGGTGCGAAGCCTGCCAGCTAGGTCGACTCAGCCTTCTACCCTCCTTGGGATGGTAAAATGAGTAGTAACTCATTTACATGGGTTATGGAAGGTGGGGACCTTGGTACAGCTGATTGGGGTTGCCTAGCCGGCCACTGCGCCAGCCTGTGTCTGCAGGCTGCACACAGTGGCCGTGCGGCAGGTGGCTCTGGTTAGTGACGAATGCACATCAGTGGCATGCGCATGTTTGCGACGATGCTCTATACCAGTGTTTTTCAACCTTTTTGCTGCAGCGGAACCCTACATAAGTGTAAAAATCACTCACGGAACCCCATGACATTCAATGATCCGTGAGTCCAATGGCGTAGGCAAAGTGAAATTTTCAGGGTGTCTGGGGACCTAAAACGCTGACGACAAAGCAGCAGGCAAGAAACTTGTTTAAATTTACCGTATTATATAATATTATTTAACATTTTTATTTCACTCGAAACCAAAAACGCTTTACGAGGCGGTCGCCAATGGCCCAAAAATTATCATTGGATCTTTTACTTTTTTACGCCATCGGACAGCACAGGGGTATGGACACCCCAGCCAGTGGCGCTAATGGGCGAAGCTTTTATATTTTTCAAGCAGAATGTTTCATGAAATGAAGGTCTTTCAATAAATGGACACACGATTCCTTAACACTAGCATTAATAAGTTAGTGTTCGGTGTTCAATGCAAATATTCTAACATTGTTAACAACAAGAAAAATATTCAATACCGTATGCAAAGTAGACGGCTAGAAGCGCTAATTTGGAACTAAGCATTCGGTGTGTAATACTTCTATAGCTTGTTCTGAAATAATTTCGCACGCTAGGTTATTTTAATTTTTTTACTGATGAGCTGCAGAACCCTTGGCAGGTGTTCGCGGAATCCTAGGGTTCCACGGAACCCCAGTTGAAAATCACTGCTCTATACAAATTGACGACCTTTACCTTTACCTTTTACAGTCCTGTCACTTTGTTTCGGAGGATGAGTCGAACAAGTTACAGAATGAAACTGCTGCTGCTGCTGCCAAGATCATGTTTAATTCTTGCTTAAGCTGTTCAGTTTATATTTTTATTTCATTAGCTAGTTTTTCTGCTCTTCATAAGTGAACCTGTAGGAACTATAGGAGCAGAACTTTGTTGTGGCAGATTTTACTTTTGTCATTTGACACGTAGCGTCAAAACCATGTAAGTAGCAAGTGATCGCTTAGCTACACAGTGTTTTATAAAAAATAGCTCCTTTTTCATAATTCACTTGGATGACAATCAGTTTACACGAAATTCTTACCCGTTGTAGTTGAAGAAATGCTAATTCAGAATACACTGTGTCTCAAAAAAACATCGCCAACATTTTCAACTGTAACTTGAAAAGCTATTATCAGATTTTGATAATTTATTGTACGAATATTTTCGACACAACTTGCGATCAAATGATTAATCAGTTTCCCACCTCACCAAACATTTGTTTCTGCACTGCCTGGGGAAAACACAACCAGCGAAATATCACTTTTCTTATCCAATGCGATATGATTGCTTAATTAACATAATGCGTAAAACACATTTAGTTCACATTTCTGACACTTTGGCTGACATTTTATCCAGTTGTTCATTTTTTAACTGTCTGCAGTAAAATTGCTTGAAGTGTTGGCCCACTATGTCAACACAGACAATGAGATGCTTTCTCCATTCTTTGACAGCAGTATCGATAATGTTCTGCTCCAGACCAATCCAGGCTGTACCAGTCGCTTCTTGATTTCACAACATTCCTAAACTTCGTCTGGTAGACACACTGCTGCATGACAGTCAAACCTTGTAATAGACCGGCTGTTGGGACCCACAGATTAGGATAGATGGAACTTATTGACGTTTTTTCAGTTCATTTTAACACGCATTATGCTTGGTCTGCTTTCCCCAGGTAGTGCAAAAGCAGACGTTGGGTGAAGTGGAAACTAAAACGCTTATTTAATGGCCAGTTGTGTCGGAAATGATTCTACCAAAAATTATTAAAATCTGCTAATCATTCTTCAAGTTACAGTCGATAGTGACGGGGATGTTTTTTCAGGTTTTCTGTTTATTTCAACACATATTTCGCTTGATCTGCTTTCCGTAGGTGGTGCAGAAGCATACATTGGGTGAGGTGGGAAACTGAACTGTTGTTTGATGGCAAGTTGTGTCACATCAGAAATATTCGTATCAAAAATTATCAAAATCTGATGATTGGTTTCTAAGTTACAGTCAAACATGTTGGGGATGTTTTTTGAGACTCAGTGTATTTTAACAAAATATGGCTGTTGGTTAAATATTATTTGCTAGTCGTGACGTAATGCTGACGTCATAATGTGTCGTGAGTATAAGCTTGCTTTGATGGTGAACTTAATCTAGTTTGCTGATGAAAAAATGTTCATTGTATCAGTAGAAAGCAACATCGGGGCTGAAATCAGGTGTCTTTCAAGCCAGAAACTCAATAATCTCACAAGCTCTGTGTGTTGGTGCACTGTCATGCTTGAACATGCAAAAGTCCAGCTATCCCCACAGACACGTAAATGCGATCTTTTTCGGCGTTTTTTGTGGCTGCAACTGTAAAACTTTTAGAATTTGTCTTCGGCAAACCAGATATAAGTTCACCATCGAAGCAGGGTAGCAACTGACAGTAGGGGCGGGGCCTTTGGCGGTGACTCACCTGCAGGGCCCTCATACCACGTAATGACTTGTGACCACACTACACCACAAACTGTAGGATACGCCTAAGTTTCTAAGGTAGGCCTGTATCTTCAGTGTTTGTAGGCATACAATTTCGCTCGCTCCGCTAGTGAAATAAAATTTTAGACCATAGATCAGTGTTTTTCAACCTTTTTGTTGCTGCGGAACCCTGAACAAGCGTGGAGGTCACTCACGGAACCCCATGCCGTGCGTCCAGTGACGTACGCGAAGTTGAAGCTACAGGGTGTCTACGGACTCATTTCCCTAGCAGTGCAAAGCCCTTGTGAGGACGACAAAGCAAGCAAAGATGACCAATATTAAATTTGACCGCATTAACAGGTAGCAGTACGTTATTGTATTTAACGTAACACGACGGGCGAGGCGGTCGACGACGGCCTCTTAGCCACCGCCAAACCAACTGAAAAAATTTATCATGTGGACGTCCTCGTTAAAGATACATGCCTTTTAATTTTCCTTAGCATAGTGTTTAAAGAATTGAATTCATTAAGTAAATGGTTAAACGATTTCGTAACCATAGGCCTAACCCTAATCAGTGCGTTTTTTTTCTTTTCTTCATCTTTATTTGCGATAGGCCTAATGCACTTATCCTCGGAGTTGAGTAGCCCAATGTCGTGCATAGAAAACATACGCTCCTAAAAATGCAAATACGCCAAGACTACTAACAGCAAAAATGATTTAACGGAGTCGGTCTATGCAAAAATAAACGCGTAGAAATGCAATTTCGAACAAAATATTTCTTGATGAGTATTTCTACGACATTGTTTGGCAAGATTTCGCATGCTAGCTTATTTATTACTGGCCAGCTGCGGAACCCTTGGCAGATGCTCACGGAACCCTGGGGTTCCGCGGAACCCCGGTTGAAAAACACTGCCATAGATTTTAGCTTTTTCCAACATTTATTAGGCTTTTTAATTGAGTTCAAGTTGTGACAATAATTTGTCTAATAAGACGATGAAAATTGGTTAAATCGATCGATCGATCTATCTGTCGTTCATTGCAGCGACCACTGCTGTAGTGCGGGGCCTTTTTGGGGCACGGGCCCTTGCCACGTGCCAAGATGTCACCCCCTAAAAGACTGGCATGTCTGACACACCAGTTAAGACAAGGAAGCTTGTAGTCACGACACATTATGACGTCAGCTTTACGTCTCGACTGTCTAAGAATATTTCATTGACTGCCATATTTTGTTGAAATATTTTGAGTTAGTATTTCTTTAGCTAGAACTGGTAAAAATCATGTCATTTGATTATCATTTGAGTGAATAATGAAAGAAAGAAAATGGGGTCCATTTTTTATGAAACGCAGTGTATTATCCATTGTCTTGGTGTTGTCTGCGTGCTATTTGGAACATGATAAGTCATTGCTGTGCTGATGTTTTCACATCGAATTGCAGCCGGCTGACAAGAGCATTTTGCTTGCGGAGGAGAGGGAAGTCGGGGCTGGAATTGTGGATCACTTTTTTGGTGCTCCGACGTTTCTCACAGTCTCCGGCCAACTGCATCTTGAGATAATTAATGGGTATATCTGTCAGTTGTTTATCTTTTATAATTTCTTTTTCATGCAGTGATAGTTTGTACCACGTTGCACTGTATTGCTATTAATTAATTATTTTTAAAATTTTGTTTTGTTATTTGTGTATTGCTCAATGTGATGATTTTGAACAGTAGGGCTGTACCGAATAGTGTCTATTCGGCCGAATAAGAATTATTTATTATATTATTTCGCTGAATACGAATAGCATACGAGTAGTTGACACAAGTTCAAACATGATGCCCAGTGACCTGGTTTCATTGCGGAGTGCTGAAAAATTCCCAAATCGGACACTTTTGAACAACTAAGATTACTGACGCTAACGATTAACGAAAACTGACAGTGATTCATGACATGCTTACGACTGTCAGCAAACTAAATGGTTAAGAAAATGCCATAAAGCATCGTATGAGGGCATTTAGCTGGGCTGACAGCAACTGTCTTTGAGGCTAAATGCAAGAAAACAAATGGTGATGGCAGAGTGCTTATTATTCGTATTCGGCATGTTTTGGCACAAAACTATACGGCCGAATATGAATACACTATTCGGCCTTCTATTCGGATCAAATAGAATATGAATAGAATATTCGGTACAGCCCTACTGAACAGTGTACTGATAGCACAATATGTTTTTAAAATAATGTGTTGATATAAAGTTAGTTAAATTTAATATCGAGTAAAAAATCTTTGGTGATTGCTTTTTTGAATGCAGGCTGGATGCTGTTTTCATCACCCAGTTATTGGCACTAAAACACCAGTAAATTAGTAATAATATTAATACCGGATTATTTTGGATTTTATTCAGTCGCTGTCAATTGTTAATGTGAATTGTTTGGAACATTGTGTTAAATGATGACCTGGTGACAGTCACTGTATGTTGACTGTTTGTCTATGAACAGTGCATTCTCAAAGGTTTACACGTTCGGTCCAACTTTCCGAGCGGACAATTCGCGCACTCGCCATCACTTGGCAGAGTTTTCGATGATAGAGGCTGAGCTTGCATTCACACAGAGTCTTGACGACATCATCAAAGTACTGTCTGACCTACATTGCACTCACATGATTGGTTGTGATAATTAGGGCCCACAGTTTTCTGCAGGCTCCAAAATTTTTAGCCAAGCCACAGAATTTGCATTTTTTTCCCACAGAATTTTGATATTTCCATGGAATTTTGCAGAATTCTGCAGAATTTTAGAAATGATCAGCAATTAGTACAATCGTTGGCTTGATGGCATAATTTTGTCATGGAAAAAATCAAACTGAACTGCTTAGAACTGTGGGCCTTACTAATAGCTTTCACAATACGGCACACAATTGTAAATAAACACAATGCGACTTGACATATTGCACTTTTAAAAAAGAAGAAAAAAGGTTGTTAAGTTTTTTCATACGGTGCTAGCGTAACTTAGCACAATGGCAGCCTTCAATAACTGAAGTTTCTGAACAGGATCGAGCTTGGTTTACTCACAAACGAAAGGCACCATGGTGAGTGGTGGAATTTGGATGATTTTGCCATGGTAAGCCATGGAATTTTGCAAACTGGCCCAAGAATTTTGCAAAATTTTTTGCATTCAGCTGTGAGCCCTAGTGATAATGTCATGGGGTGCATGATCTAGATTACACAGACGTGATTCGCTATGATCATGTTATCGAAGCAGCTGTTGACTATGCCTGGCTTTAATGTTAGGTAAGACAGGTAGGTGAATTGTTTCAAGTTCATTGGCATGCATGCTTTCAGATAAATTTCTTGGACAGTCATGACAATTTGACGATGTCCTTTGTAATCTGCAATCGTTAGTCAATCAATCAATCAATTTATTTATTTCAGACCACACGGATCCATAGTAAACTGCCTCTGAGGCTAAAGAATTATGGCACTTTAGAAACGTATACATTCATCTATATTTTTGCTTGCTTATTTACGTTTTTATTTACACCGTGTCTCCAAAAAATGGGGCCACTGTTTTTTTTAATATCTCCATGAAACATTGGCCGATTTTGATAATTTTTCGCATGCAATATCAGGAAGAAACTAGATGCAAATGACTAGTTTAGCCCATCTCACATAAATATTGTTGCTACACTATGTTGTAAAAGTAAGAAGTCGTAGTTTGCCGTTTACAGCAATGAATTCATACTGGGTAGCGCAAGGCTGTGTCCTGTCACTTTACTTTTTTAGTATTATTTCAGAGATGGTCATGAGAGAGACTACAGAGGGATTCGAAGGCGGGTTACAGATTGGAGGAAGAAGAATATCCAACTTAAGATATGCAGATGATATAGTGTTGATTGCTACATCTGCCCAGGAGCTACAAACACTAGTGAATCATCTGAATATCGTCAGCAAAAGATATGACCTTCTGATCAATGCAGAAAAGACAAAAGTAATGACCACTGTTAATGGAAGCTGTGACGTCACAATCGACAATCAGACAGTCGAAGTTATGGACACATTTCCGTACCTTGGATCGGTAATCACCAGTGATGCAGAGTGTACAGCAGACATTTGTGCTAGATTGAATAAAAGACAGGGCATTGTGTCATCTTTGAGGAAAATTTGGAAAAGTCATGACATCACCATAGACACCAAAGTACGGCTCTTACAGACACTAGTACGGCCTGTGACTTCTTGCAGATGTGAGAGTTGGACTTTGAAAAGATTGCACGAAGATAAGTTGGAAGCATTTGAGATGAAAGCACTAAGACAGATTATGCGAGTATTGTGGATGGCAAAGAGGACAAATTCGTGGGTTTTGGAGCAAGCAGGTGTGAACAGAAGTTTACTGGCAAATGCTAACAGCGGAAAGTTGAGATACTTTGGTCATATCATGAGAGGCAAAGACAAATCTCTTGAAAAGGGTATCATAATTGAAGGGAACTTGCCTGGCAGTATAAAGAGAGGAAAACCAAGAACAGCATGGATAGACAATGTTACTTCATGGATGGGACTGAAGCTTGAAGAGGCAGTTCGAAAAGTGGACAACAGATCTGCATGGAGGACGGCAATTCATAGTGTGGCCTACCCTCGGATCGAGGACGGCTAAAGGCAAGGCAAAGCACATGCATCGGCTCAGATCGTCATTGCATATGGTGCTGTCTTGGAAACTGGGAACGTGTCTGCCAGTCAGGTCACGTTGAAACATTATACGGTGACAGACAAGCATTGAAATTTTGTTGTTTCACAGCGGTCAGTCGTCACTTCAGTCAAACACTTTCAATCTGTGCCATGAACTCTGAGCACTGACTCTCGGGAGGGGGGGCGATGGGGCCAGGTGTTTTTCAGAGCTAATTATTCATTCATTTATTTCTTTGTTGTTTGATATATTTATTTGTTTATTTAGGTTGTTGAAGAGCTTCTGAGATTCAGTACAGAGGAAATTTTCAACACTTGCGAGGCTGATGTCCATTTTGTGCGCAAGAGAGCTGCGTCAGAAACTGGACAAAATGTACGTCAAAACACTCGAGTTTTTTTGTTGATTTGGTAGTTTCTTGTCTAAATGCTCTCTTTTAGAAAAGTGATGAAACACTCAGGTTCCTGATTTTTTTTGGTTTTTAGCCAACTATATTTTTGATTTAGTTAGTATGTTTTTTGCTTAATAAAGTGTGTCCAGTGCTGGAAAAGAAAAAAATAACACAGCACAATGTGTAAATTACATCACGGCTTTGCGATAGCAACAGGCTGTTGTATAAGCGATGTGCCAAGTCAATGGGAAGGCCAAAATTTTGATCCCCCACAGCTCCCACATTTTTCAAACGATTTTAATGAAACTCAAAACCAAGAAAGATATCCGGGATACCACCCCACATGCAAAATTTGTTTGATGTGGGACGACGGGAAGGGGGTCTGCGTAGGGAGAGCATTTTCCGTTACTTTTTGTGTTCTTTTTTTTGTATTCTTGCTCACGCCTACAGGTTACACCAGAAGACCAATCACGACCGTTTATGGCTCAATAGGCGTGTTTCTGCGTAACGTAGGGCCTTTTGGGGGTCTCGATGATAAAAAATAATGTTTCGGGGTCAAAACTCCCTAAAAACATGATTTTTGGGGGCCTGAATAGACATTTTAAGCCAAATTTCATTCTAAGCCAAATTTGCAAAATTTTCGAATCGTGATATCTCGAAAAGTACGCATTCGATCAACACGAAATTTGAGGGGGAAATTCAGGTGCACAAATGGACTTCGTGCATGGTCCAGCAT
>Ga0209671_1005988_pt1 | contig 12398 bp, 10 predicted proteins | sample WorMetHERISLAND2_2_FD_187401 | JGI IMG/M metagenome (GOLD analysis project Ga0209671, IMG submission 187401) | Marine gutless worms symbiont microbial communities from Max Planck institute for Marine Microbiology, Germany - Olavius geniculatus... | ecosystem: Host-associated > Annelida >...
TCTGAAATCCCCATGTAAAACTTGGGATCATACAAGTGTCCCTGGCAAATGCCATTTTTTCATTCGACGGTTTCAGACTTACAGACGCACAGACAGACCACGCTGTCGCAGTGGCCGGCATCGCTGATTTTTTAACGATGCCGCCTAATAATAACAACAAAATACAATTTCTTTTTTCCATTTATTTAAAATTTTTCGTACGCATATTTTTCAATTACGTATGTCTTTAATGCTATTTGTTCAGTCTTCTTCTCACATTCAATACAACACGGTTCTTCACAGCGACAACACAACTGCGTTTTGCAAATGCCAAAACCATGATTATAAGCTTGTAATTTGTTTAGTTTGTTTAAATAATTAATAATGTTTTGCTGAAAACGTATGATTATAGCTTACCTGTAGTGTAGACTTCAGTGCGACGTGTGGAGGCAGATAATTATGGCGCGCGCAGTATGTACGGCTGTGTCGCCACTCGATGCGTATACGATCGGTTTCGCTGATGGTGGATGACTGCAGTCTGCTATTATGAAGCCTGACGCTGAGCGCGCGGTTTGACTGACGAACAAACGCGATGAAGCCACGACGTGCAATTCACTGGGACAATTCGTTCTCTGCGGCGTCGCTGAGCAAGTCCACCGGCGCTTTAGAGCTGGGCCGCTCAGTAAATTCGATACGCGAATCCGTTTGATCTCCATTCGATTTGCAAGCGCCATGCAGTTTCAGTAAACGGTTCGATATAAAATTTACATGAACTGAATAAACGCGAAGCAAATACCTCGTCACTGGAAGTGTAAAAATTCAAATTTTTGCGTATTAAGTTAACGGCAAGTTCGGCAACGTGTTGTACTCGTATAGATAACACATCAAAACAATCAAACCATAAAGTTACTATAAATACTCTTTATTACCTTAAACTTTTTGGTAAAGTTAATGCATTTTTATAATGCATTAATTCACTATGGTTTGTCAGCTGTGGTTACAGCATTATCTGAGCTTTTTGATAATGTGGCTTTGATTTTATCAACAAAAGTTATTACCATGTGCACCGCCTAAATATTGTATGACCTCAGAAAAAATCCAGTCAAGCATTACGTCCTTGTGTTCCATCTTTCCAGTTGTGTTATACGTTTATAAGTGCTCCAATTGTAAAACATTGTCTTTTTTAGTTTTTGCATCATTTTGGACGCTTATATTTCGTGTGTTTGCATCTACGTTTGTTTTGTGCAATAAAAGACTTGCTTACTTCCTTAGTATTTATTTTACGTCGCTGCTGTGCTCCAAGTGACATAGGTGGCATTACATGGAGGCTCCATGCGCGGTCACGTAAGCTGCCTGTTGCTTTAAATCGTCTTTGGCAGTAGTCAGTCGCTAGGTCAGCGCCCACGTGTAGATCCTGGCGGCCCCTCTACAGCTTCTGACCACTCGGCCGGCAAAGGCAGCGACCTCTAACTGTCGTAAATCGTTTTACGGAAGCCGTCACCGTCGTTAGTCTTCATCTTAGATTTCCAGCACTGTTCTCGGTTTGTCTGTCATTGTGCCTCGTATTTATTACTACGGCGAACAGAGCTCATTAGCTGCTATCTCTCCCTAGTACAAAAAGTCAATCGAGATCATGTAGGCCTACTTAACGATGAAAACAGCTCGGTAACTGTCCGGGAATAAAAGATTGATCTAGGTTATAGTAACTAAGGTTTCTAAACCGTCAAAAGTCTTGCACTAATAATGACATTGTGCATGCAGTTAAGCGCCAATGCTGACGACCTATATTATTAGTGACCTTCAAGTTTATTTCAGTTGCTCTGAATGACTTTATCTGCCATACGACGATACGATGGACAAATTAAATAAGACAACAAACACAACATAACTTTTCGTAATTCTAAAAACTAAAAAATAGCTGTAACAGTTACCAGCAAATGGGAAAATCTTATATTGGTTGTCGTTTTTACGACCGTAGCAACCAAACCTATAAGGACGGTTCAAGAACGCAGGTAGTCGCGTATGCTAAACAAAACAAGTTTAGCTTACTGATATTTCGTATAAGCCAAACGGTGCTAGAAAAGATTTTCTTCAATATTGACCACGTGCGCCTCGTTCATTAGCAGGGTTCTCACGCCTCCTGAAAAGTTCTAGAAATTAAAACGTAAGGTCTTGTAAAGTTCTGGAAAATATCCATAAAAATCACGCATTTTTCATAGGCTTAAATTAAAATCATTTTTTCCTGCTCGCTTCGCTCTCAGATTATTTGTGGTCTCCTACTTGTGGTGGCAGTACGCTATATTTAAACATTCATGGACCACAAAAAAAGTCCTGGAAAATTTTATCATGGGGTTCTGGAAAGTCCTAAAAAATGTCCTAATTTTTGTCAGTAAAACAGTGGGAACCCTGCATTAAAATAGTTATTGCTGACAACTTTAAATTATCTTTTAGATTATTTAGCTGTCTATGGCTGTAAAATTAACAATACCAAGTGGTCCAAACAACAATTTTTTGTGTATTTATGTTTCCTAATTGTTCTATTGTTTTGCGACGTTTTTTCTGGCTGTATATCGTGTTTTATTGTGTTTGATGGCTGCCTCACATATAGGAGGCACTTGTGTAATAAACTACTTACGTAGGTTTTATGATATTGTCAAAATTTTATCATGCATATAACTGCACTGTATATGTCTTTATATCGTACCCACAGCAGCACGCATGGCACTGAAAGTCCTTGAGTTCATGCCATCCAGAGGCACCGCGAGAACAAAAATAAAATTTTGGTCTTGTTGTTCAAAAAGTTCTGTTTACGTCACTACTGAAATGCATTTCGACGTATTGCTGATAATGTTTGTTTGGCTTTTTCAGCACCGAGCAGCTCTTAGCATACTCACAGAGCACAATGTCTAGACAGACTGCGCAGCTTCCGCAGCAGTCAATTAGCGATGCGCAGGAGAATTTGTTGTGTCTCGCTCTCTCTATACTTTTGCAACTGCAAAACAATCCTACCAAACAACGGAAAGTAGCCTACCTTTAGTATAGCATAGTCTGATTTCCGTCAAATGAGGCTGTTGTCAGTTGTTCAGGTGTAAATAAATGCCATTAGACCCTCTATATGTATTGTAGGGCTTTCTTAAGCCTGCAAACTGTCTGATGCTGTCATGATTAGATCTTTACTTCTGCCAAGAAGGTTATGTTTTTGCCGGTTTTTGTTTGTCTGTTTGTCTGTTTGTTTGTCTGTTTGTCTGTGTGTCACACAGATAACTCAAAAAGTCATGGACGGATCTTTCTGAAATTTTGAGGATATGTCGGGCATGGCATAAACTACCAGCGTTTAAATTTTGGAGGTGATCCGGCAAAAATCCTAGATTCTGGATCACTTTGAAATTTTCGTTATCATTGCGTTAAAGGGGGCATAAGGGAACCGCTGGCAAAGCGAAGATGGTGACGCCATTTGGCGAATAGCTTTGCCTTGGCGGAGGTACCTGCGCTCTCCGAGTGCTTTCTCTAGTTTGATTTAGTTGTGAACAAGTTTCGTGACAGACCTAGAAATAGCAAACTGTTGCAAAGAACAACTCGGCTTAGACGTCTCAAGCAAACAGATCGCAAATCAAATTGAGTAACAAAAAATTAGTAGTAAATTTTAGCTTTAACTAAGTGTAATGTAAAGTATTATCTCTGATGTTTTACGTCGTATCTGTCTGGTCAGGATGCAGACTGCGGAGTCAGAGCTGTGTAGTTGATGAGCGCACACAGTACGGTGCCGAGTGTAATTGCGCGTGAGGAGTGCAACACGTGATAATGCGATGCACGATGTGACATATTGACGCTCGAACAACCCCAACAGCTAACTTCATTGAGCAATGCTGCTTCGAGATTGTATTCCCGGAATATAAATCGGCTGCGACCAGTTTCTACACTGTGAGTCGGAAAAGTAAGCAATCAAGGGCTTTCGTAGTAACTTTATCGCTAATTACTAAACCCTTTGTGAAATTCATTCGCTTAACGGTGCGGCGATAGAGTTCTCACAGTAAGATTTCACAAAGTGGTGTAGGAAAGAGACGGAGGGATTTTTAGACAAATCCCATATGGCATTACACGAAAACCAGAATAAAACCAGAAAAACCGGATTAGAGATTAGGCTACTGTCAAGGATAAAGTAGAATCGATCGCCACATAAAGTGTAGGCCTACGCTAAATGACACGATTACCTAAAACTAACGTTAAAACCTCATTAATGATCATTGTATTGCTAATTTGTAACTGCGAGTCTCAATAAAAAGCTTGATAGTATTTGAAGATGTTATGACGAATATTTTGGTGGCGTAAAAAAGAATTTTTTTGATTCGTCGTTTGTTTCAAACTGGCTTTACTTACTTAAAAAACTGCATACGTGCATCACTGTAAAATGTGCCAATGCTAGAAAGCAAATGGTCAGCAGATTTACAAACGATTATTAAGACAGTAACTGAAAACTAAAACGATTACAAACGATTGGCTTCATGTAAGCCTATGTGCATTGCAATCACTCTGCTGCGATCCAATAGAAAAGCTTCAAAGCATAAGCCTACGCTTATTTCATACACGTTCGTCTAACAATAGAGGTAATAAATCTTTTCAATGCTCAAAAACTATAAGCCTACCTACCTGGATTTTTTAATTGACTTAATAACGCAATATGCTTAACATGTTTTCAGCCAGCATGCGTTATGCCACGTTCACTTGCATGGCGCAATTCTGAAGCTTTTGGTGGTGCCGACATCTGCCTAAAATAAAATTTTGATTTGTTCTAATTTTTACGCGCGACAGCATGTATAGCATCTATTTGTCCGTCCGTCTGTCCATCACACGAGTGGATCAGTCAAAAACAATGCAAGCTAGAATCACTAAATCTTTACTGTCGGCTGCCCGGAAAACTCTAGTTTTAGGAGGATCCGTAAAGCTTTCCATAAATTCGAAAAGGATCACCGCGAACGAAAGCGCTAAATGCAAAGGGGTAGGAAAAATTCTGATTCTTAGCCACTAAGTCGCCGTATCTCAGAAACATTGCGAGAAAAAGCCAAGATTACTGTTGGTCATTAATAGAAAGTTGTAGATGCGCTTTCGACTGGTACCAAAAACAATGACCTTGGGTCACCTTTAACACCATAATGGGGGTTTTATTGAATTTTTTTTTTGGGGGGGGGTTTGACGCACATTTATAAAAAAAATAATGCCATAATGACCAGCGCAACCTGCATATAAATTTTCAGCATTAAACGTAGATTTCAAAAAAAAAATTCTACGCCCGCAGACATCAAATACGGGTACCCCTAAAAAGTCGTTATTTCGTTGCTGTTGGCTCGTCTAGCGTGAAAACGGTTGCAAATAGACATGGATTTGCTACTTACAGTAAGAACTGCTGACGAGCTTTTAAGGGGCATCAACATTGAGGACCTTAAACGACCTTGAACCTCCACAAATAAAGGATATTAATTATTTGTTTTTGCGATTTTTAGCTGCGGCACACTCTTCAAAAGTGAATTGCGACGAAATGGCTGGAAGTAGAAGACAGCCTGCAAACAGGAACTGCTATAAGCTGTCGCGCGTCTCGTGAGCATTATCTCAAATTACTTGTACATGTAAGCACCCCTAATGGAACCAGATATAGATATGCATGGCTAGGCTATCACGAAATGTCTTTTGATCTTTAGCTATTGCAGGGTGGGTCAAAAAACAGGACCTGTTTGAGCGTTGATAACTCAGCGATGGTTAGTGGTAGAAAAACGTGTGATACGTTAACAGTTTCAGAATGCTGTAAAAAATAAACGACAAATTTGCATAGTGAAGCATTTAAGTATTCTTTGCCTAATTGGCATAAATATTCGTCACCCTTGAAATTCTGCCTAATTTCACTGTAACACATAAATTTAACATGGATATTTCAGCTTTTATAACTTAGCGATGTTTATTGACGGAAAAACGCGCAATATGCCAAAAGTTTTGAAATTGTGTACACAAGAAGTGTACAACTTGCATGTCTCAGCATTTAAATATTCTTTGCCTGATTTACACAAATCTGCCCCACTTTTAAAATCATGCTAAATTGGCAGTAACACATAAATTTAAGTTGATTTTCATTCAGCATACAGTGAAATATCAACAATCATTAACACATACGTTAAGTTTAGATAAAATTCGACATAAACAGTTGCCCAGCTTTTGCATTCATAACCGTCATCAATCCTTTTAGGCAGCTGATCGATCGCTGAAGTCAATCAATGTGTTCAGGATGGGGCGACTGAAATCGCGAAAGTGGACATCGTGGCACGTCAAAAATGCAAGGGTGGACATCGCGGGAGTGGACATTGAGGGAGTAGCGAAACAGCAATAAGCAGCGATCAAAACCTCCAGCCGGTTCGCTACCAAGTAACAACTACGAACAAGTTGTTTACACCTACGTACGTGTCTGTGTAGGTGCACGTGATCTAATGATTGGTTGATAGTGACTGATTCTCACCACGGGTCATAATGCATTTACGTGTATGATACGAGCATGGAACAAAAGTACAGGCAGATAAAGAAAGGTCAGGGAGTAGCGAAACAGCAATAAGCAACGATGGTGATGCGTATTTTTCATTAGAGACAGTGCTTTTAATTAAAGACAGTGTGAACTTTGCTACTAATGTAGACTGTTTGTGTGCTTTATTTCACACGTTTGCGATGCGTATTTTTTTTATTGCATTTGACTTTTTCAGCATTTAGTAGCATCATAAATATCCAAAAATCTCTACTATTCACATTCTTTGAGTTGACATGCCCAAAAAACATAGCGTTCCGTTTCATGGTTATAGGCTACATGAGAGCTTTCTACTACCAATCACTCCCGCAATGTCCACTCCCGCGATGTCCACTCTCGCGATTTCAGCGCCCCCTTCAGGATCAGCTGAGCCCAGCATTCGATTAGCACACGTTTTAGCTGGTCAGTTACTAAAATTTTGTGACCATGCTATTTGTTGCAATGCCCACACACTGAATAACTTACAGAATTTAAATCTGGACTTTTTGGCAGTGAGTTTTTGAGTTCACTAAACTCGGGCACATGGGAGTGCAGGCAAATGCCTAATTTCAAGGGTAATAAAGATTTATGCAAATTAGGCAATAAATATTTAAATGTTCTATTATGCAAATTTGTCGTTTATTCTTTACAGCATTCTGAAATTTTTGACGTATCACACGTCTTTCTACCACTAACCGTCGCTGTGTTATCAACGCTTAAACAGGTCCGGTTTTTTGGCTCACCCTGTAGTTCCATATTATGCAAACCTGGATAGTATGATTTACCATCGCTTTGCTCGGTTTTTCAGCCTCAGAAAAACGTGATATTGCCGAGATTATTTTTTGTAAAATTCAGGTTATCGAGAAAACCTTTAACGAAGCTTCGACTGCATTGTCGACTGACGTTAATACTTAATGTTTTTTTGTATTTTCAGTCTTATCCTTGTTAATACTACTGCCAGCCATCCGCTGACAACAACACTAAGTGCAGTCGGCTAGAAATTGAGAAAGACAACACAATACTTTAGTGGCGACGGATGCAACAATCAGAAAGCCACATTGCAATAACTACACAGACTCCTCATCAATGATCGCGGCGCTAAAAACGACTGACATAAATATGCAAATTTCATAAAAATGCAAATGAAATTGCAGGACAGAAACGGCAAACGTTTTATGCGGCTGGATAGAATATACATCGTAAATTGAGTAGATTGTGTGCGTGTATGTCGGTGTGTTTTGCATGTATGTGTGATGAGCTGCCTTGCTGGCGTAATAAACGATGATGATGAAGATTAACTTTTGCTCTACTTAATCCACTAAATAGCCTGCTACTCTCCATATTCGACTGTAGCAACGCAGGACAAGAGGAAAAATTATTAGAAATGCGATTACAGATGTACACATATAATGGAGTTCTTACAATTTTAGGTTTAGGTCGTTTGTTTCTGTGTTTCTGTAAATGTTAAACTTTATGTTCCGTTATAATGTGTAGGCTATGTGCATTGACTGGAAAGACCGTCCCCGAAACGACCTATAATTTGTGGGACGTTATACCTCACTCGCTCACTCACTGACTAGCGACGCTACCCAAGTCAGAAGAACGACGAACGCGAAGTACGTAGATGAGTAGGCCTATATTTCAGACAACCGCTAATTGCAATAAGTAGTCACGTGTCGGCATACGTTTGAAGCTGTAGAATGAACTGAGTTGATTTTTTCATGTCCTACAATTTCATGTCTCTAATTTCTGTTTCGTTTCGTCATTTGGTCCATCATTTTTATGTGCGTCACTCTCACTCATCCCTATTTATCCGAGTTTTAATTATGCAAATGTAAAAACATGCAGTGCAAATGTGTGAAGTTTTAGACATAAGACTGATAGCTTACTTTTCATTGGAATCTGCCAGAAAGATTAACGTCTCACACTTTCTGGAAACATCAACGTCACACGAGAAATAGGCCTAATCCGTGTTTGATTAGAAATCAACGAATTTCCGCCAAAGCCGCCTGCCAAGGTCGTCCATATGATTTTGATTTAATCAGTTCGTGAGTTGGCGTCTTTTGAAAATGTTTAATTTTACAGGTATATGAAACTTTTTGCAATTTTCTACAACGCGCAAGGTTTGAAGATAAAATTATTGTGACATAAAAACATACTTTTTATGCCATGCCCACCCTTTCACAAATTACCGTCAAAATCCAATTGAAAATCAAACAGACTTAAAACCAAGATATAACCTCCTTCTTCGGCGAAAAGTAAAGCACTAGCAATTGCAAAACATTTTGAACATGTTTTTTCGCTTAGCACCCAATCACGGCCTAACTGAGAGGTAGCTATGCCACAACAAGGTGCAATTCCAGCACGTGTCGCCCCCTGGAGAACCCGACTGAATAAAGCAAAAATGCCAGTCAAATCAGTCAAATGGCCGTCACGGTATGCTATTTTCGCTAAACACTTGTGATAGCGTAGTGCCCAGTTCATACAGTAAAATTTCATGGCCATTAGGCGTACATTTTACCTTTTAGGCATACTTTTAGTGCTTATCGGCATTGACTGAGATTAACGTACGACGTGTAGGCCTATACTATCCAACTTTGTTGCCTAGTTTTCACCAAATGACAGTGTACTTCACGGATACCAGTGGCGTAGACAAAAGGTCTAAGGAGCCCAGTCCCCATCCCCAGATAAGACATAAGCACATGTTTAAACTGCACTAAATTTGGCCAGTTGGTTCTCAAGAAACTAACTAAAATTGTTGCCACCAAATTTTATATTTTACAGCTGTATGCCTAAAGTACGAAATTTGATTTTAGCTAAAGCTCCGGTGAGCTTTCCCAGACCCCTAACTGGATTTTAGGGTTTTACTTCTAAGGGCAAGAAAAGAGGAAAGGGAAAGGCAGGGAAGGGGTGATGAAAATGGAGAGGAGGGAAAGGAAAGATATGGCAAAGGGGGAAAAGGCAAGAAAGGGGAGAAAAAAGAAAGGAAAAAGAAGGAAGGCAAGAGAAAAAAATGAAGAAGCCCTTAATTTACATTTCCGCCTATGCCACTGAACACTACAACGCAGTTTTTGACGCGCTACAGCTGACGCGCTACAGCTAAGTTATGCTCTATAGCGCGTCTACAGCACCATTGTCGTCTATCGTCTGTCGTTTGTCGTCCATTCGCAGGTCACAAATGTACCCTGGCTAACGGATAGGTCTTAAAGTGAAACTTTTTGCACGAATAATTAGCATTGTGTCGAGACTCATGGCGTACAAAAATTGGGGGATGCAGTGCAAGGAAAACATTTTCAAATTTAAGGTTGAGTGGAGGGGTAGGAAAAATGTGCGTTTAATGCACCAGAATGCGCGATTTTAAAAAAAAAACATTCAAAATTTTTTTCTTTAGAGGAAAGCGCAAAAATGTTTCATTAAAAAATTGCAGTACTTTAGTTGCATTATTAGTCAGATATAGGTACTAGTGGTCTTCTGTAATTTATGGACGTGCAATTAATAGTTCGTATGTTGCTACAGCATTCCATTTGCTATGCCAGTGCTATAGCCTGTTTCCGATCTTGATATTGCAGCACTTTTCTTAGTATATCTACTTAAAACTACCGCTTTGAAACACATAAGATGCTTTCTTGTCCGTCGCGAATGTTTTCTTGTTCATCCAATATTTACAATATCAGACATTAAAACGCATTAGATGAAGCAAGATTGCCGTTTTTGTTGCCCATTTCCTTTGCACTTTGCAACATTTTAGTGTTTTCCACTTTCATCAATAAAATATTGCCACACTCTGAGAAATGATTGCCTTAACCATCTGAACGACACACAGTAAGTCTAAAGTGAGTGCCGTATTAATAGCAACCTAGCTTATAAGCGACTGTACAAAATATTACTTGGTTTTTAGATGACCATACTTAAATAAGGGTCGAGCTATTGGCATGGTTGTCGTCCGTCCGTCCGTGTGTCTGTCCGTTCGTCCGTCTTGAACGGATGTATTGTGGCTAAGCTTTTAAGTCGTATGAAAAACTTTTACACCAATAATTAGCCATGTGCGTTAAACTCGGACGTGCAAAATTTCAGCCATTCAGTGTAAAGAGAATATTTTCAAATTTGGGGTTAAAGGGAAAGGGTAGAAAAAAATGAGCGTTTTCAACGGAAAATTAACTATATCTCGGAAACGGTAAGAGATAGAACCAATGTTACTATTAATCATTGATAAAAACTTGCATACGCCCTGTCATATGAGATAGAAATCATTGACGTTGAGTGACCTTGAAGGCCGTTGCGCGCTTTGCGGCTAAACGGTGCGAGATAAAGTTTAGGTTGCTATTGATCACTAATAGGAAGTCGCATATTGGCTTTCAAATAACCTAAAAATTATCGACCTTGAATGACTTTAAATGTCAGTACTCGCTATTGTGGCTAAACGGTGCGAGATAGGTCGTAGGCTACCATTAATCACTAATAAGAAGTGGCATACGCTCTATCAAATGAAACGAGTATCGTCGACTTTAGATGACCTTGAAGATCACTGACAACCAGTACGGTGGGCTATCCTTGCGACAGCTGGGCTTCTTGTTACTTTTTAAAGCTTAGCCTTTAAAACTTAGGCTTACATTTTCATAATTCGTGGCGCCCTGCAAGTTTTGGGTTTGCTGCTGAAGTAATATTCCTAAGGGTGTTGCGGGCCAGAAATACGGTGCTCCAAATTGCAGTAGTCCCTAGTTTAGCAGGCCTCTTTCTAGTTTCTACGACGTTTCGGCCGTTGATGTTTTGCTTTTTTTCTGTTCGACGAACGTAAGCAACTCAAACTTGTAGGCCGACTTCATGTCCAAAATTAAAGATTATGACTGTCTAACAAAAAATTATAGATCACATGGAGCATCTGCATCCGCCATATCAAATCGCTGGCTTACGAACATCTGGTACGCATGCGGATGCGAATTAGCGGCATTACATTGTGTTATAATATTGTAGGAGCTGAATACACTGTAGGAGCTGAGGCTAATCCACCCGTACTACTACTGGCTGGATGAGACATTGTAGAAGAAAGAATCGAGACTGAGCTAGTCGCTATTGTGGCTAAACCATCTGTCGTAGTAGCTGTGGTAGAAACTGGGAACGGGCGCTGCCTAAGGTTGTAGCCTAGGTTTTACATACCGTGGGCCTGGATGAATGTCAGAAGAATTCCCTGAGACCTACCAGCGAAGGACTGGGCTCCTACTGGTTTCGATCCGCTTCCGGTGGGAAGTGGGCGCTGACTTAGTGGAGAAATTTACCGGTCCGAGCCCGTGAACCCACGAACTAGATGGATGAACTAAAAGTAAACAAAGCCTAAGGGAACTTCCGGTACAAAAGAATTTGGCAGATACAAGCGAAAACAGTAAGAACCCTATGAACGGTCAACTAAAAGCAAAACCGGAAATAGAAAAATGTCGCACCTTACTTCCAGCCTGGAAAGAAGTCAACACGGAGACGACAACAAGTAGCAGTGACGATCAAACAGTATTTTCGACGACGAAATCAAGTAGCAATCGCTTCGCAAACAGTACGACGTATCAACATTCGACTTCCGGTCAAGGCCCGACAAGATGGCCGACCGTGACGACGTTCAACAGACTTTAACTACGTCCGCTATCGCTCAACAGTATCGACGACTATCGACGATGGCCAAACAAGATGGCCGACGACTGTTTACTATCACTTCACAACTGTTGTAGACCCTATACAGCTATCCACGCTTCACTACTATACACGGCTTAGGTCCGTACTCTTCAACAGCTAAACGTCAGCTGAACTGAGGCGTCTTCTCTCATCACTGAAGTACTATTACAGCTCTGTGCCGAAAGAGCTGTGAAAAGTGTGCCGTTTGGCAGTCGTCCAAGTG
>Ga0209671_1005989_pt1 | contig 12398 bp, 6 predicted proteins | sample WorMetHERISLAND2_2_FD_187401 | JGI IMG/M metagenome (GOLD analysis project Ga0209671, IMG submission 187401) | Marine gutless worms symbiont microbial communities from Max Planck institute for Marine Microbiology, Germany - Olavius geniculatus... | ecosystem: Host-associated > Annelida >...
TTACACAACTATCCACAAAAACAACGCAACACCAAAACAACTAAGGTGAAAATACTGCATTATGTTCGACTACAAGCAAACGGTTTTGTTTCAGTAAAAATTACAAAGCAAACACAAAACTGCACTAATATTTTTGAAAGTCGAGTAAAAATTTTAGGGACAAAGATTTTCTGGGGATGGACGGAACCGGAAGCTCAAAAATTTGTTACGCCTCAGTGGATAATGTCAAAGACTGAAGCCGATTGAAGCTCTAGGCTTATGAGCTATGACACTGGCTTTTGTTGTGGTATTACACCGTAAATTGGTTGTGAACGCTCATTTATCTGACATAGTAAACGAATTTTTCTATACGACTTAACTTGTACTTTGTGATATGTATAGGCCTACAGGTAGAAAACAGAAGATGGTAGTTATTTACATCGATGTGCATTGTGCAATGTAGGATATGCAAAAAAAAACAATAACCACAGCCATTCTTGCCATAGAAATATTTTTTTTCTGCTGCGGGTAAATCGAATCAAAAACGCGGCACAGAGCAAATAAACTGAACTGAACTGAACTTAGAGCTCTTTCTTTCGCCAGAGTGCAGGACTGTCCGAATCAGTTGGTGGAAGCCCAGAAAATAATAGCTGCTACAGCAGTCAAACAGCTAGGCCTAGTTACTTACTTACTTGCAGTATACTTTGGCGTATGCAGAATTTTGCAAGGCGGAGTCTGTACTCTCTCCATTCTTAACTCCTTATAAGATCCCGCAACAGTCTGGGCGAAGAAGAATAAAGAAGACGAAGAAGAAGAAGAAAGCGACGAATTTCGCATAGACCAATGCCTATTGATTGCGACGATCATTTCCAGTGCATTGTGTCGGCGAACATTAAACCCAATGACGCTAGCATACAGCCCAAGTCAGCCGGATAACTGGCTCTGTTAACAGCCAGCGTCTTCAATCGAATAGGTCAGTATGTCGCCCAAATGTCAATTGCTTTGATTTTTTTGGCGGATTTGTTGGCAAGCAACATGCTGCCAAAAAGTTGAGCAAGGACGACATTTGTATATAGTTGTGTTTCGATTGACTGACTACTGAGCCCACAAACTCTCGGAAACAAATCCGTAACGTCTTGACGTGTCAATAATGTTGTACGAAATGTTGAACGACTAATTGGTGTCTAAAAGTGCTCGAAAGATCAAAGCAAGTAGAGTTCGGGCTTACACCACCAGTTTTGGCTTAGCAAATACATATAGCATAATTAAACATGGAGCCGGGTCTCCGAGACACAGAGTCAATGATTTTGGTCGAGTTGGGTCGGGTCATGGGTCCGTGTGTCAGACCCAGTGTTTGACCCGGTTTTGAGTTTTAACATGCGCGTTTATCGTGGCGTTGTTATACGGAGTGACACCATCTCGGCAAACCAGTGAATTTACGTTTCACAACCATCTTGCAACTGTGTCTAACGGCCATGATTCCAGTTAGTGATTTAAGTCGGTGTTGGTTGGCTGATTCCAAACACTCAACGACCCAATCGGGTCGGGTCACGGGTCAAAAATCCTGACCCAGTTACCTATGGCATATGGCATTATATTGTTATATGTCGGTCTCAGCCTGTTGCGTGCAGACTGCCTTCTGTCGAGGTACAGTAGCACAACTGTTCGACGTAGAAGATGTTTTGCTGTTAGACAGCACCAGCGACGGAAGTGTGGCCGACTTAGACCCCGGTAGTACCCTGCCACCCCCTCGCTGCTGTTGGTTGGCTCCGCCCGGTGAAAGTGACGATGTCACGTGGTTGGACGAGTTCTCGTGGACCGACTTCCGGTCTCGGTCTCTCTGCTGGTGCTTCCGCTTCCGGTCTGCGTCGTCTGAGCATGCGCAGCTGTAAGCTGGGCGGCGGCAGAGAACAATGTCGAATATCTCGACCAGCGTGATGACGCTGGCACCCAGGAATAGTGCCAGCAAACCGCCCACGTGACCTACAAATTACGACCACGATTAATGCGTTTTGTGCAAAAGATAGAAAGTAGCAGTTTAAAAAGAAACTCGAAGAAAAGTGGTCAACAAAAAAATGAAAATGGAGAAGAAATTTTTCTTTAGTTGTAACCTTCCCCTCCCCTCCTTTTCTTCCCCCGATCCTTTCTTTTTCTTTTTCCTTTCCTTTTTACGCGCGATAGCAGAATGCTTCGCGCGTCTTAGCCATGGCCTGGGCGTCCGTCCGTGTGTCACACTCGTGATCTGTATCAAAACGGTGCAAGCTAGAATCACGAAATCTTCACCATGGGCTGCCTCAAGGTCTCTAGTTTTTCACGACAAAATTTCGTGTCCATGGGTGCGAGAAATCCTTTCGAACGAGGGCGTCAAAGAAGAGTATCCTCCTCTAAAAGACGTTATTTTGCCGTTATTAGCTAGTATGGTGTAAAAACGGTTGTAGACAGGTACAAACATGCTGCCTATGATAACAAGCACTGGTGACAGGCTTTTTAGATTTATCAACATCGATGACCTTGAACGACCTTGAACCCCCAAAAAGGGGGTTTTAGTGAACTTTTTGCAATTATTGGATGCAGCGCACATTTCAACGCTGAATTGCGACGAAATGGCTAGAGATAGACCAGGATAACCTGCGCACGAAATTTTCAGCATTCAACGTAGATTTAAGCAGTCCAAGTCTCGACCCTCTATGTTCAAGGAGGCCGGCGCAGGCGGGCGTCAAAGACGGCTACCCCCTATAAGGTGTTTTTTACCGCAATTATCTCGTGTAGCGTGAAAACAGTTGCAGATAGGAACAGACATGCTGCTTATCATAACAAGCAATAGTGATACGCTTTTTATTGGTGTCAACGTCGATGACCTTGAATAACACTGAACCTTAAAATAGGGGGGTTTAGTGATTTTTTGCGATTTCCGGCTGCGACACACATTCTAAGAGTGAATTGCGCCGAAATGGGTGGAGATGGACCTGGACAACCTGCATATGACATTTTTAGCATACATTGTAGAACGTACATTTTTTAAGAATTAAGTTTCGATATCTTAAATTCAAGGTGTCTTCCGTACTGAGGCTTCAAATCTAAGTACTTTGTTCAGATGCATTAATATCTTATTGCTTTAGACTTACACTGATTGCCAAAGTGGCAGGACCGCTGCTATCGCGCGTCACGTGAGCTTTGCTCAAATTACTTGTTTTCGTAGCTTTTACTCTTGTGAACTTCTCTTTTCCTTTCTCTCAAATTAATCTAAGGGTCTGAAAGAGCACGGTTAATTCCCGCAGTGGAATTTATAGAGTAAAGCAATTCACACATTTTTGACGCATTTACGGCTCTCAAAACACATCGTGTGGCAACATCTTACAGTCGTTTTTCTGCAATGCAAATGACTGCAATGTTTTGATCATTAAGCGTAAAAGATTTCAGAGTAGTGGGTTTGAAGTAAACTCGTCAGGCTCCTCGCCTTAAAAACGGCACTGAAGTCGAAAATTACAGGCGTTCGGAATTGGAAGTTTTGTGCTCTTTCTTATGTCACCCCCTTACCATTCTCGTTCCTGTTCCTGTATAAAGCCTGAGAATTTAGACAAACAGACCACCCAGCAACGCGCATAAATTCGTTGAATTACAAGCTTTTGTTACCAACTTTTATAGTTCTTTGATGTTTCGGCAACCGCTGCTGCTTCTTTTGAACGACTCTTAGCCGCTAGATGCCGATTATTGTAATTTAATGAATTAACTCAACGTAGTTTCTTAGTTACTGTCGCTATCAGATTTTATATGACAATCATTTACCGTATACCGTACATCCAGAAAACAAGTGACAGACGTAAAACAAGATATATGATCTTTACGGCACGCACTGAGGAGTATTGACAGACGTTGATCGTGTTGTACGTGCTGCTGCCACCTTGTGAAAACTGTTGAAGCTGTTAGATCCACCACCACCACGTTCTCCCTATGCAACAGAAAATCTGTTTTTGTCGTATACTATTTCCGGTTTAACTTAGCCTGGCCATCCCTCCATGGGTAGGTGTAACGAATGGATATCAGCGAAAACTGCGCCGTTAACTTTTACACCGCGCGATGCACTATCACCCTATCTGTGGTCTCGCAGACTCGCAGTGTAAACTGGTGTCTGGCAGACGGCTAAGGAAACGGCGATCAGCGTTGCTCTATGGGCCTCGTGGCTCGGAAAGAATTTTGCGTGTACAAGCCAGAGCACACACTTCAGTACTAATCAAGCAAGCAAGTACATGTAAACAGGTAAAAAAAGCAGGCAAGAAAAACGCCAATTTGCATAATATGCATATCGTTCAACGCAATTAAGAATGTTCTGAAAGTTGGAAAGCATCCACCACTTCGCTTCCTGTTCTTCTCTTCCAGTTCTTTTTTGCCCGTCTTTCTCCATCTTCTCATTTTTGTCGTTTGTTTCCTTTTAACCGACCGCAGTACTTAATACAGCCAGGCTATTGATAAGCTCTGTCGTATGTTTGTCTGTAAGGCATGTACCGTGGGTAAACGATGTGTTGTAGGGGTTGGACGATGGTACTACCACATGTAACCTCCAACTTCCATTTTTGTTTACAAAATATATGACAGCCGTTAACCACTGGGGTCGCGTTTGCCTGTATCAGGTGCCAGGAAAAATTGTGTGATCCCATGGGGCAGGTGACGCTCCGTAGCACTGCGACTGGATTTCCACAAAGAGCTATACACAACCTTTAACCTATTTTCCTTTTATACACATTTTCTGACCGTATTATGTCGTTTCCATCGGTGGACAGTTCGCAGGCGCGTCGCAATTGGTCGAGGTGCGATGAGGTCAGACTGACATAAGCGATGACGACAGCGTCAAATCCGGCTATCATGTCACGTGACCTCTGGTCGGTTAGCTGTGAATAGCCGGCGATCTCGCGGTCAACATCGCGTAGTTTTGCGCTGATGTCGATAAGCGGCAAGTCTGCATTCATCGATATGTTGTTCGACGTCACGCCGGTTTCGCCATCTGCCGAATCAATCAAAAATGGCCGCTGACAAAAAATAACCAGTGTTGTGCGTGCTTAAGCCCAAATTCCATTACGCCGACTTTGCGACATCTCGACATGTAGAGATGGCTTGCGTCCGCGACTTTCCCGCGGGAAAGTTTCGGTGAAAGTCGGCGTAATGGGGCGTTTACACGATCTAGCAAACATCCAGCAAATTTGACGCATGCATAAAGCATAGCCTATACGAAGCAAACGTCGAGCAAACGTCGAGCAAACATCGAGCTGGCTTAAGCAGGCATATTGAAATCCCGCCCCCTGGCTCAAATGTAGGCTTAGGCTTAGGCTCTTTCCCACAGCTGATCACGTGTTATACAGACCTGCCAATTACAACCCGTCCGCCCTTCTAATTAGCATGCTAATTACCGTAGAACGTCGAGCTAGCTGCTCGATGTTTGCTCGATCGTGTAAACACCCTATAATGGAATTTGGGCTTTATAGAGACAGAGCCGAATGAAATTGCCATAAAATCGGTTACTGATAACATAAAGTGAGAAATAAATGAACTGAAGATGTCAAAAAATAAGAACACTCGCTGGAACAGCAATGTTTTGTGCAGTCAAAGTTTTATTACTGTTCCTCTTTAGCAAATTTCAGTCCTGGCTATGGCTCTGGTCAATTTCTGTTTCAAAACAGTTCTCCCGAGCAGCATAATGTATCAGTTTACCGCGGTTGACTGGCTGTGTCTCGGCTGGTCTGCGTGTCGTATCAGAGGCGTCGTTGTACAGACTCAGGTAGAAATTCCGCAGCAGATCATCGGACAGCAGAGTGGTCCAGCTAGCTCGCATCAGTCGCGAGAGACCGGTCCATAGATGCTCCTGCAGTTCTAACGAGTCGTTCTGTAGCGACCGCACCACCGACGTCAGCGTCTCAGTCGCCAGCTTTGTGCTCACTATCGTTTCTGAAATACACCAATGTTATAGCCTAAACCAACTAATAACCATAATTGCCGAAGTAGCAAAGCTGCTTGATCGTCTAGCTGTTTTAAGAATAAAGCAGTCGAACAGTCCGACAGATAATGGTTTATACGACGAGGTCTTTCGATACGCCAGATATCCGAAAACAGATTTAACAAAGTCTAGCATCGTACAGATCATTTACTGCATTTTTGGCTGGAAGCGTATTTTGTTCACCAACACGCTTGCTGTCTATGCTTTATTTATTGTTGCTAGTTTTTTTTGCATTTATATTTCACAAGATAGTGTAACGACACAATTAATGTGTGGCGGGATATTTAATAATCACTTTATTGCTAATTGTCTACAGAATGTACCGGTAAAAAAAATTTTGAAAATCGGTTAATATTTGGCGAAGATATAAACAATCACAAAGTGGGACGTTTTTGGGACACAGTGTACAGTGCTGGAAAACTTTAAGATTTTGAAATAGTTCTTCGGTTTTCAGCGTTTTGAATTTTTTTTTGCTTTTTAGTGTACAAAACAGACCAGATACAAAATCACGACCAAGAAAAAAATCGATACACTTTTTCCTGTGTTTCGTCGTTATCGATAAATTACACAAAAACTCAGAAATCATGATTAAAATATAAAATTAAATATAAATTGCAATGTATGTTGCACAAAACATATTTAAAAACTAAACAAATCTTAAATTTGGACCTTTATAAATTTTCTTAAAACCTAAAAAATTATGGTAAATTTTCCAATTTCGAACAAGTTTACCTGCCCTGCGTGGTTAACTTACTTGTGTCGATGAGCAAAGACTTTGGCACTTGTTGCTCGGCAGCGTTAGCGTAGTGCATTACGTTACGTACGAACGCGCGTAGAACGCTGTACGACTCTATGTACCGGTCAGACTCTATGCTGGCTTGCTCTGCCGCCAAATTGTCTGCTATCTGGCCGTACGTAGATGTTATTGAACTGTTTAACGCAAGAATAGATTTTACTCGTGCGTCGATTTCAGCCAGCACCGCTGATATCACCTCATCCTGTAGTTTAGCAAACAAGCAAACAGGTTGAAGTAAAGAACAAAAAATTTAGGTTAAGTAACGGGCGTCTATAAACCAGAGAACAAAATGCACTCAATCATAAAAGCGGAAATGGTGGTCGTTTTTCAGACGTTCAGGGAAAGTATGTATAGTATAATTCAGCACCTAGATCAACTAAACTACACAATAAAACATTGTCAAGAAACATTGTATTTTTAAAACATGTTCACACATAGGGCCTATAACCTAGCTTGCTCCCAGATGCATTCTCGCAAATTCTGAACGACCCAAAATCCACTTGTGAGGTTACAACGGTCTCCCAGGCAATAACGTAACTAATCGGAAACAAAAAGTGGATGTTCAATGCTCATGCCAGCGAGTCTCTGCTCTAAGACTGCACTGCGTCATCCATCTCCCAGACCCCTGTTTTGTTTCTTAGCAGATTCTTGGCCAGCATACGTCGCTGCTGTCAGATCTGTGGGAGGGTGCCCGGAAAATAGACTAGGGATGCAGGAGTATGGGGACTTGCTTCATTGGCTAAGAGCGGACAAACGACCGCGAGTTAAGTAACTTGAGTAATTTTACCTTCAAACATACTAAGAAGTTCCGACTAAGATATTTCCTTGACAAAATTGCAGGTTTCGGACAAACGCACTATGGGCCATAATGTTTGAAAAGGGGGCTTATTTTGGAAAGGTGGGTGCTTGCGCCATAATCACGTAAATTGAAAATGTTGATATAGTTGAAAAGTACTGTACACCTGCGCTTTATCGCAATTCTGAATATGCTCCTGCAGCCGTGTGTGTAGGTCTACAACTAGCAAACCTGAAAGAGATTGGTGAAATGTTGAATGCGCGCAATGCGCTCAACGTAAGACTTTGTCGTCAGCTCAAACTGAGTTTCGTTGATCGCTTTTGACTCGAACACGTCTTTCAGCATCGCCTTCAGCAGCAGCAGCAACAACAAATCAACAACATTAGCTAAAACTGAAATGAATGTTCTGATTTTAACGTTTTTATCTGTTGTAAACGATAGATTTTTTTAAAAGTGTACTTTTTGCTAGTCGGACATAACGCACGCATGATATTATTAACAGATTAAACGTTTTTTTTCGCAAATGTTTGCATTCATTTTAGATGTATTTCACGTTTGTATTGTCAGATGTTGCGTGTGTCAACTGTCATTAAACAAATATAATTATGATGTTGATGATGATAATGACATTGTAAAACGTCTTTAACGGTCACGAGTCTCAATCGTGTAAGCAGCTCTATAGCAAGTACCGGACCTCTACCTGTACATTTATCTTTTAAATTTCACTGGCCCACATTTTGTGCATTTGTGCAACTATGTCCGCGATAATTGTGAGTAATTAATTGTAAGTAAGTAAGTAGGAAAACTCGGTTTTCGTCACAGCGCAACAATCAGCTGCGTCGTGAATTAGAAAGGTTTGGGCAGGCTGTCGCAATTTTCCGACAGAGGAAATTTTACATTTGTACTCAAAATCTCAATTTTCCCCTAAATTTTCCAAAAAATACCAAAATTCTAAAGCTACATTTTCGCCCACTGTCACGACACTGTGCACCATCACATAGGGATTATTACTCTATGCTATTCGAAACCGACGTCTCTCTGCTTCACATAAACTGCAATACACCTGGTTCTTCTACAAGTAAGTTTAGTCAGTCTGACGACGACGATGATAATTAATAAATGATAAAAACAACGATGATGTTAGTGACTACAAGTTACAATAGGCCGGTACCATAAACAGCCTGTAAATGTCAAGTTAACGTATGCTTAGATTCGCCGGCCAGTTTTTGCTTTCTTGCTCACAAAGCTGCCTTCTAATTATATATACTTTGGTCATTATCTACCATGCTGGCAAAAATAACGGCGGTAAAATATTAACAATAAATTCCGCATACCTTGAGAGAGAGAATGTTTTCAATGAGGCCGGCGATATTCTCCGACAGTCCGACATAGTTACTCTTCATGGCTTCGTGCACAGAGGTCATGACCTTGTACGGCACAAGTTGAAGGTCAAATCGGGTGTCGAAAGTCGCGGCAAAGTTGGCCGACATGGGTTCGGCGTTGAGAAACGAGTAGTAGACTTTGGTGATGTTGTCGAGTGCCCGAATTGCGGTCTCGAGCTTGCCTGACAACTGGGCGTCCGCCATGTAGTACAGCACCTGTACCGCCGTCACGCCGTTAACACATCAGTCAGTACCGGTACTCGGTAACAGATCACTTCAAAAACCCACAAGCACTTCGAAGCGCATGTAGAAACAGTTAAAACGGTACGTTATTCGAGTCAGAAAAACCACAGTGGCACTTAACTAAGCCTACTGCTTAAACGTGCACACTAAATGATTTAAATGATCAAACAACTCACACGGAAAGTATCCCACACGCAACTAATAGTTTTCAGAATTCAGGAATAACTTATAGCCCATATAATCTGCCGATAACACAGTGGTTAGTGCTGAATGAAATGTATTATACAAAAATGCTAAATTTCGCGCTTTCGTTCGTTTTTTTGTCCAGTATGCTCTACACGTTTTTGTGTCTTTATGTTACAGTGGCATACACGTGACGCCTGCTGTTATCCAGAATTCAGCAAGAACACTCTACAGGCCTAGACCTTGCGAGCGACGTTCTCGGAGATGGCGGTGAAGCGCAGTTGTTTGATCGTTCGTTCGACGTTTGCGACCGTCTCATGACCGCCGACCTCCAGTAGCGGCTCTACGGACCTGCGTCGGACGCTGTCGAACTCGGAGACGAATGCTTGCTGGAAGACTCGTCGTACTCCGCCATGTAGAGCCGTCTGAGCGTGGTAGATCAGTCGACGATGAATTGACGCTAGTGACGACCAGCAACTTCCAGCTACCCGGCCTAGGATTTCTGATCCTTTTATCGTTTATCCACTTTTTGGCTCTTCTTCTTCTTCTTTTCCTTGTTTTTATGTTTACTTCTGATCCTTCTGGCGAGCTATCCGGCCTAGGTCTGATCGCAGCTTGTCCGCTAGTTCAGCGAGTCTGTCCAGAGCAGTTCCCAGGCTCGATATCTGGTCAGTGTCGCCGGCCAGCGACCTACGAGCTACGTCATCTGCGGCCTGGCAGCGGAGTCGGGTCAACCAGGCTGACTGAGGGACCTCATGGTCAGCGGCGGCGAACGTCGTCGACTGGAACGAAGCTAGAGAGATTTGACTGGACAAAAAGTCCCAGGCCAGTTGTGATTGGAAGCAAGACAATGTGTCGCAGTCGCACAATGACCCAGCCGACGGCCACATATCTACATACCACAAATAGACCTACATGTCATGTACACTTGTTGTACCGGTACAAGCGCTCGTGAAACGAGGCAGAAAACCACACAACAAGCACATTGATTTACCCAGATTGCACATAGGCTAGGAAAAATATAACACAGTAATATTGTTTAATTTGTGGCTGCAGGGCCTACCACAGCTACAGTGTAGTCTCAGTCTAAAACTGTTAGTAAGCCCATAACTAAATATGCATAGTAATATGATTTTAACTAAAGCGAGATGTTAAATCTAAAGAAGGAAATTTTAATAAAAAACGAAGCACAAGTTCAAATGCGGCTGACACATAATTACGCGTTAAAGTTTTGTAAGATTTTACTTGCCGAAACTATTATTAATTTAGTACTTGAGTACTCGTTAAGTTACTCGTCAAGTACTCGAGTAACGAGTACTCGGGTAAGAAAAAACTCGGATAGCACAGCTCTACCTGAAGCAGTATGGTGCGGGGCAACCTTAGCCCATTAATTTCATTTTCGCCGACAGTGGGCGACAGTGATGAGTCTTTTTATCAGTTTCAACCAGTCGATACTTGCCGATACCGCCGGGGCGTCTTCGTCCATTCAAGCCCACCTTCCACTACTTCGACTTGTTGTGGACATGTAGTACAAGATGTTGTGCAAGATATCGGTTGGCCTGGAATGGAAGTTTGTTGTAAAGCTTGTTTTACCGGTACATCATATAGTCAGATGGGAAGGTTATGGGAGCTCGGTGCGTGGAATCGATCGAAATTAGAAGGTACTGCGTAAAAATAACCAAAAGCGTCATTATCAAATGCGATTCTCATGCTCGAAATGCGCAAAAATGCGTTTGCAGCCGAGGCTTTGCCCCTGGCCTCACTGGGGAGTTTACAGCGTTCCCCGAGTTTCCCTAGCTGGACTAATGGAGACCAGCGGCGGTTGAGTCGAACCGTCTTCTGCATGGCAAAGTCTGTCTACACAGACTTGAGTGCGTGAAGTTTGCACTCCACGGCGCGTTGTTTCGAATATCTCTTGTGCGAGTAGCCGCGGTCGAATAATTTATCTTCGATTTGAACGCGCCGCGACTGTCCCGCAGGACACACTAATAAAATATTCGCCGTCGTTTAACGCTCGCAGCGGGAACACCTAGTACAAGTAGTAGTAGTAGTTGTTGTGGTAGTAGTAGTAACTGTTGTTGTTGTTGATGATGATGATGTACTAGTAGTAGTAGTGTCGGGAGAGCGGGCAGCATGGACACCAACTAAATTGACCACGCAACCCCGAGGGTGGGGCACGTGCACTACTGCAGTAGAAGCTATCAGAGATCTCAAATTTTCGCCGAGAATAGTGTCGCCACCTGGCGAACACAACAGACTCAACAGCTGATGTGCATAGCCACTATATAATACGGATCGGGGTGAGTGACTAGTTTCTTAACGGCACATCAGCACAAAATAGGCCATTCAGTGCCATACGTGGTTGAAATTAGTTAAAAGCAGTTAATATATGTATTAAAAGCAAAGTAAAATACGGATCGGGATTCGGAAACCGTGGATGCGAATCCTGTAGCCTGTAGCGGATATAATCTCAACATTTGACTAGTTGGTTCTTGGGACATGCACTCCGCTTGTCCGTAAAAAGGCTAATAATCTCATAAAATTTAGAGTAATGCTGGCTGCAAGTGGAAAGACCCCTCAAAACATAGGCTTAACCGCCTTTTGGCAAAGGTAATCAAAACGGAAAGCAAATGCGGAATTTTTTACACAGTATTTTATAAGGTGTGAATGCTAAATGTTTTGTGACTTTTCCGTTTATTTTCCTATAGGTCTCCGAAAGTGGCGACTGACGAGACAGCTCATTTGGCTGGTAATACAATTTATAACGATTAGGTCATCAGTCATCTTTTTTATAAAGCAGTTTAACCTATAATCGGATATGTTACATAATATGGACTGTCTATCGCCGTCAGACAAACTGTAATAATAATCATAGTTTTTTTACCATCGGAAATTGAGTACTGGGGGTTTAAAAATAATAATAATAAACTGTCATCCCAGTAGTTTCTAACGTTTAGTTTAGTTTTTAACCCCAGGGATCTTTACTATAATAATAATAATAATAATAATAATAAGTCTGGAGTGGCCATGTCT
>Ga0209671_1005992_pt1 | contig 12397 bp, 9 predicted proteins | sample WorMetHERISLAND2_2_FD_187401 | JGI IMG/M metagenome (GOLD analysis project Ga0209671, IMG submission 187401) | Marine gutless worms symbiont microbial communities from Max Planck institute for Marine Microbiology, Germany - Olavius geniculatus... | ecosystem: Host-associated > Annelida >...
TAAACAAAGTAAATAAACACAATATGACGTAACAATAACGTCACAAGGCACTACTGCGAATAAGTAAGTAAGCTTAACTATTTTATGCTACGAAATTGATATCTTTATGTGTTGCCTGTTCTCCGAGACCACTGTAGCTTTGACAGTGTTTGTTTTGCTAGGTGATGTGGTCACACAATAAAAGTGCGGTGGGTGGAAGAATTTCACGTTTACGCGCCATAAATTTCTGCTTGTAACAGTGAAAGAATGGTTAAAATCGGTGCTGAATTACCGAAGTTATCCCAAAAATAAAACTGGGTATCCGTTTTTTGGACCACCGTGTAGGTCTATAAACTTGGACGTATAGTTTTTTTTGGCCCAGCCCGACGTACGCTCGTAGCATGAAGTGTAATTATGTCTTGCAAAGTGTAAAAGCGTTGACGTACTTGGGATAGTCTTCATGGTAAAACGGCGGCTGAAGAATCCCGGCAGGAAACACTACAAGCAAATAAACGTTTATTAATAATGCACAGTTTACCAAATGATTCTTTTGCTGCACTTTATAGATTAAACTGACTTGTAACCTTACAAAATCGTGGCGCCCGAAGGCTAGCAAATGTAATCGTCGTTACCTACTAACTTACACAACTTGCGATAGGCTACAACGATACGTTCCGGCACCTTTCCCAAATACTGACGTTGCAAATTGCGGCCAAACCGCTGCAGACAACGACATGATTACTATCGAATGCCTATACGAACTTGCCAACGCCTTATCCAACTGTATCATCGCCCACCCCATACGACGTACCGTTTAGCCACATCATATTTCGTTACACACAGACGACAAACAGACGGACGGACGGACGACAGATCGTACTATAAACGCGACCGTCAGTACGGTCAGCCAAACATCAGCTGATGAAGCCAGAAATCATTAATGGACAAATGTATTTAAACTATAACAATCATCCGGTCGCTGCGGTGAAACAGCAACAAGAGTTTTACAAAATAATGATATCACGATCTCTTACTTACTAATTTGGTTTTTGGTTGCACTGTAAAAAGCGTTGACAACAGCCGGTGCGGTTGACCACCTGGGCACAAAAATACAAATTAAAATAAAAATAATAACGGATTGACACACTCTGCAAACAATTTACAATAACGTAGTGATTATATATCTCACCACACGGTAAATGCGTTTTTACACTGCCTTGTGAAATATAAATGTAAGCAAAAACTAACGATAATAACAAAAATTTAGGTAAATGCAAAAAACGCTTCAGACCAACATTGCGATAAATGATTCGTATGACACTAAACTGTTTTATACGCACACAGTCTAGTGTCATACAGACCATTCACTGCAATGTTGGTCTGAATTGTTTTTTTTTTAAATTTTACCTAAATGTTTGTTTGTTATCATCGTTATATATGCGTATTTCATTGATATTTCACAAGGTAGTGTAGAGACGCATTTAGAATGTGATGAGATCTATAATAAATCACATCATCGAAAAATGTCTGCAGAGTGTAACAGTGAAAGAATTGTGAAAATCAGTCAATAATTGGCAAAGATATGGACAAAAGCAAAGTGGCACTTTTCTTGGCTTACCCTGTATAGCGTGCATATTTTATAGGCCTACTTGTTTTTGTCGACGGGTTGTCGCAGCTGGTTGAGGTTCTCTCTGGTTGCGGCGCGCAGAGTCGACAGAACGTTTTCAAAGTACTTGTTCGGATCGACTGTAATCTAAAGCACCACACACAGAACATTCATTTTGTTCACAAATTTCAAGTTAGTACGCTGCTAAAAAGGTATTAAAATTTATTGCTATTTGACTAAGTTACGGAAGAAAAGCAAACAGCGCCTTTTTGTTTGAAACATCGTAAGTAAGGTGTATAAAAACGCGTACAGGGCGACGTAACTAAACCGAACTAAACTGACAAGATTTAGTTTTTTGACGGAATGATCAATAAGCAAACATTAATGCATTACAGTAGGCATCGTATAACGGCGTCAATGGCCTACTCGACTACGCTTAGGTACGCGTAAACCAATGACCAGTGGGTTCGCCCTGCTTGACCATCAGTCAGTTCGTCAAAAACCAAACCGTGTCAGTTCAGTTACTTTGCTCGGTACTAGCCTTATACCCCGTTTACACGATGAAGCTGGCTCGACGAGCTAGCTCGTCCAGCTAATATATATAATTGCTTGATGTTTGCTCGACGTCTGCTTGATGATTGCTTCGTGTAGGCTATGCTTTATGCATGCTTCATATTTGCTCCACGTTTGCTCGATATTTGCTCGATCGTGTAAACGGGGTATTAAGTAAAACGCACCGCTACGTAGTCGGCGTCGAGAGCGGTGTTGTTCATTATATACTCCGGATATCCGATCTTCTCTGTTATCGCTTCCGCCTGACAATAAACATTAATTGACTATTGTAATTTCACTCTTAATACAGTCAGAAATACGACTGTCCAATCTGATCTACTGTTCGCGCATTATCCGCCGATTTGAAATAAACTGACATTAATAGGTCGCAAGAACAGCACACATAGGCCTAGTAAATGTAGTAAAATCTTTGAGAATTAATTGAGTAAAAATTGCGTGCAACTACCTGCATCGAGTTGATGCAGTTTTTCAAAAATTATATTTTACAAAGTAGTGTAGCAACACGTTTAAGATGTGGTGAGACGTTTAATGACAGTTTTGTGGCAAATTGTTTTCCAAGTCTACCAATGAAAAAAATTTTGACAATCAGTTTCACTTCGTCAACGATACATGTATATGATAAACAGTGCAAAACTTTGTCTTTTTTGAACACGGTATAGTTAGTTTCAAATAATAATATTTTATTTAAAGCTATTTTGCAAACAGCTAGGCACTGAATCCAATAGGTCATCTAGTAGATTTTTAATTAGCCTTCTTTTCACATGGTTTTCGGTAACTTAAATGAAAAAAGATCCTATCGTTGAAAAAACTGGAAAAACGGCGTTCTGTGTACGCTCAGCTACAAGTACACTGTGTCTCAAAAAACTATCACACATTGTCATTGTCCATATCTTCACCAAATATTAATTCTAGTACGCAAATTAGTAGAAAATTGTTTCAAAAGATAAGTTATTGGGATGCATTTATTCTGATTATAGTGATTTTCAAATATCTATATTTTAAAAAGTAGTGTAGCAACACAGTTAAGGTGTGGTGGGATATTAAATAATGACTTTATTGCCAACTGTCCAGAGAGGTGTGATTGTGGAAAAATTAATCAAATCGGTTAATATTTTGTGAAAATATACAGAAATAACAAAGTGTGACTTTTTTAGACACAGTGTATAAGAGCACATTATAAATAAAGATGAGGTGATCGATTACCTTTTCCCTGGCAACGATCCTGGTTTCTTCGTCCATCCACGGAACCTCTTCCAGTAACTCGTTGAAAGCCGCTCTTATTCTCTGGATCATACCCAGCGCCTGTCAACAGCGTCACATTATTACCAGATCAGACCACGGAAGCAAACACTTCATGCATCAGTTACCTGTATTAGGCCTACTAACAAAAAGATTAGCTACCGCTTAGAATACAGGCCGCCGGCTAAAAACCTAAAAAAAACTACAAAGTTGCAAATTTACAGGTTTTTAAATATTTCATTTGTTGTGCAATTTATGACATGAATAAAATTACATTTCACATTTTAATCGTAATTTGTTTTCACATCTGACGTCACGCCATTCATTCAAAAACCGGTGTAACACAGAATAAGATGTAAAAGGAGGATGCAAAATACATTTATAAAACGCATTACAAACATCTCCAATGAGCATTTAAAATGTTTTTTTTTAATTTATAAAATTTGTTTCCCATCTTCTTTGTACACTTAAGTCGCGTACAGAGCGACGTAACTGAACTGAACTGAACTATAGTTTTTGACGAACTGACGAATTGGCAAGTAGTAATGCATCACAGTAGGCACCGTCTAACGTCATTAGTGGTTTATGTGACTACGCCCACGTTTGCGTCAACCAATGACCAGTGGACTCGTCTTGCTTGCACATTGGTCAGTTCGTCAAAAACTAAACCGTGTCAGTTCAGCTCACTTCAGTTACGACACCCTGTAGGTACGTTAAACTTTCAAAACGTAAAAAACGCATTCCAAAAAAAACTATTTTTCGGCCCCGGGTTCACCACCCCTTTTGCCAGTAAATAGGCGTCACCGTATGACTATAGGGGCTTTTATATAGGCAACTGACGTTTGCTTTGGCTCGTTCGTTGAAGTGTCGTTCAACAAAGATTCGTCCTACCGCCATGCCGAAGTTATCGTTAACGTAACGTACACACATTCGCCAGCGTGGCTCGTCCTGGATTACTCCGTGAAGCGCCTAGACACACATTTATACCACTCCAGACAGAATTACATTTACAAGTACACACACAATAGGCTGCACTCAATACACTCAGCGAACCTCATTTTGTTTTACTTCATGAAGCGCCCGCCCACGTTCACCCACCACTTTCAGCTGTTGTACACCACAACTTCACATTTTAGACTACAGATACGATCAAACTGCATTTACGTCAGTATGGTTGTTTATTTGGCGTTTAGTTTACCTATTTTGTATTTTTATAAATCAAGTGCATGTCAGCCGATGTATCTGTATTTAAGTTGAGGAGTTTTGAGCGAAAGTTGTCCCACGTTGTTGCGTGTCTGACAATCATGGATCCAAGTAATACTCAGACAGATACCGAAAGACAACGCAATTGATCTAAATTAGTGACACCGTAGATACATTGATTGACAAGTCGTAACAAAAGATACGAAGTAACAGAAAACAGAACCCTGTTGAAGTCGGTTCTTAGGTCAAGAAACTTCTTGGGCAAATTGCTGACGCGGTTCATGACCATGTTCCACATGACATAGTTTGCCAACGTCCTGCGCGCATGCGCAAACACGTCAATCAAAAGCCGCTGCCGCATAGTTGGAAAATTTGGCATTTTACAAGTTTTAGTAATGTTAGAAAAACAAGAAATTTGAGCTAATGCTCACGAGACGCGCGAAAGCCTATAGCAGTTCCGATTCAGTACTAACCGGGCCCGGCGTAGAGTAACTTCGTTTCAGTCGAAACGCGTTACTAACTACGCCACGCCACCAACGCCAGTACCGTGGCACCAAATTGTGAATGATATAGACTTGCGCAGCCGAAATCTTTGAAGTTTTTGACGCCCGCCTGCGCCGGCCTCCTTGAACCTAAGGGGTCGGGACTTAGACTGCTAAAATCTACGTTGAGTACTGAAAATTTCATACGCAGGTTGTCTTGGTCTAACTCTAGCCATTTCGTCGCAATTCAGTATTGAAATGTGCGCAGCATCCAAATATTGCGAAAAATTCACTAAAAACCGCTTTTGGAAAGGTTCAAGATCATTCAAGGTCATCGATGTTGATAAATTTAAAAAGCCTGTTACCAGTGCTTGTTATGATAAGCAGCATGTCTGTGCCTATCTGCAACCGTGTTCATGCTACACGATATAGGCCTAATTGCGGTAAAATAACCACTTTTTAGGAAGGTAGCTGTCTTTGACGCCCGCCTGCGTCGGCCACCTTGAACCTAGGGGGTCGAGACTTGAACTGCTAAAATCTACGTTGAATACTGAAAATTTCATACGCAGGTTGTCTTGGTCTATCTCCAGCCATTTCGTCGCAATTCAGTGTTGAAATGTGCGCTGCATCCAAAAATTGCTAAAAATTAACTAAAAACCTCTTTTTGAGGGGTTCAAGGTCGTTCAAGGTGTTCGATGTTAATAAATCCAAAAAGCCTGTCACCAGTGCTTGTTATGATAAGCAGCATGCGTACCTATCTGCAACCGCTTTCACATTATTCGAGCCAATAACGGCAAAATGACGTCTTTTAGGGGGGCACCTTTCTTCGACGCCCTCGTTCAAGGGGAACCCCTGCACCCAGTGGCACGAAATTTTATCACGATAAACTAGAGACCTTGGGGCAGCCCACAGTGAAGATTTCGTGATCCTAGTCGCACCGTTTTGATACAGATCACGAGTGTGACAGACAGACGGACGGACAGACGGACAGACGGACAGACGCCCAGACGATGGCAAAGACGCGCGAAGCATTCTGCTTTCGCGCGTAAAAATCGCGAATTTTCCACGAATTTTAAACAAGAGAACGAATTTAATTTATTTGGTATTTTTGACACATAAATGTGCCGTTTTTAGCCGACCGTACTTAAGTAACAGTCGAGCTTATGGCATGGTTGTCGTCCGTCTGTCCGTGGTCGTCTGTCTGTCATCGTCTGTAACGGATGTACCGTGGCTAACGGGTAAGTTTTAAGGGAAATTTTTACACGAATAATTAGGTATCTGTCGTATAGGCCTAGCTGGGCGTGCAAAATTTTAGCGATCAAGTGCACGGAAAATACTTTCAAATTCGGGATTGAATGGACGGAGCGAGGTAAAAGTGTGCGTTTTTCAACGGAAAACTGGCCATATCTCGAAAACGGTGACAGATACGGTCAAGGTTACTATTAATCATTAATAGAAAGTGTCATGCGCTCTGTCAGAGGCGATAGAAATCATTGACCTTAGATGATTTTGACCAGTACGGTCGGCTATTCTGGCGACAGCTGGGCTTCTTGTTTACAAAATGCAAACCAAAACTTCAGAAACAAATTTATGCAGGCTATCAGCACTCTACTATCCCTAGTTCACGTAAACTGATAAGACAGTCTCCACAGTCGCAAGTCGCAACACTCGCAAATCTCAACGAAAACGTGCTCTACAACGTAATGGGATCCAGCAAACGTCCAGCAAACTTCCAGCAAATGTATTCAAAATACATGTGCTAATGCTGGACGTTTGCTGGATCATGTAAACACTTTATAAGTAAACCTACGGGAGCTTCTGGGGTGACAACGAAAAACTTAGAAAAAAACTACAAAGACGCTATAAAAATTCTAAGAATGTTTTGTAAATATAGCCCCTGGTTCCAGATCGTTGGACTGCAGACGGAGAAAATCTTTTGTCGTTACTGCGTAAGCTGTAAACATAAAACGTGCGAGAAATTGTCAAAATCGAGATAAACTTACCGAGTGGGAGTTTTGAGTCGAATTTCGCCGAGTTGGTGCAGAAAACTGCTGGCGAAGACGACAACTTGCTCCGTGCTGGAAATGTCGACATCTACCTCAGAGAAGATGACTTTCAGATACTTCAGCCAGTCGAAATCCTACACCACTCAACAGCGTATACGCAAATAATCACAATCACAGCGAATATGTAGGGGGCAGCAGTATGGCTTAGTTCGTAACGTCGTTGGTAGCATTAACGAGTTAATCAACACTGAGTCCGGTTAGTACTTGGATGGGTGACCGTCCCCAAGTAAGTGAACCATCTCAGCCATCGAAGTCAACTCAGCCTGGCCATTCTTCTGTGAGTACGCACAATGAGTACCAGTGAAGGCTGAAACATAAACAGGCACACCACGCGATGCATTAGCCCCGTATCTGTGGTCTCGCAGTGTAAGCTGATGTCTGGCTCGGCGTTAAGAAAACGGAGATCGGCGTCGCCCTGTAGGGTTTGTGGCTCGGGAACGGCTTTACGTTTTTTTTTGCAATCTATGTATACTCGAGAAAAATACTCACAAAAATGCTAATATAATAACCCTATAGATTGCAAAAACCGTAAAGCTGTTCCCGAGCCACAAAACCTACAGGTTCCATCCGTTTTCTTAGCCCTGAGCCAGACATCAGCTTACACTGCGAGACCACAGATACGGGGCTAGTGCATTGCGTGGTGTGCCTGTTTATGTGTCTTAACGCCTTCGAGGCCTCAATTAATTAAGATGCACCTATTGTAGCAAAATATTCGTCAAGTGGTCATAATAATACCCAGTTCACATTGCGACGACAATTGAGTCGAGTCGATGTCATAGGTGTGAACTGAATATAATGCGACAATCTGGCTGGCCTGGCGCCACTCAGTAACAAAGCCTCCGACAGCTTTTACTTCAGCATGCACGGAGACACTTTAAAGGTGTGTTCGAAGCGACAGAAATGTAACGAATTGAAATAAAATGACATAATTCTGTTGTTAAAGTGTGCGCTGCGGCTTTCAGTTCATTTTGTTTCATTTTTGTCGCTCTGAACACACCTTAACGTGACACAGTCAGTAGTCAGTAGACTCCCCATGGAATGAACGAACGACTGGTTCACTGGACAGTAGACCTACCTGCGACAAGTTGTATCTAAGTTCGGCAACGCTCATCTTCTGATACAGAGATTCGATGTCTCGCCGGTCTTCCTCCGGAGTCGTTATCTACGCAACACAACACGCCAGACATAGGCTTACCGCCGACCGCCGACAAAATGAACAAAAACCTTATAACTTTAGGCAAAATGTGTATAGGCTAATGTTATCAAAAATAAATGAGAGTACATGCACATCCGAAGAAAACAGTTCCGAAATCAGTAAAAGTAATCCTTTCGGCACCGATTGTGAACTGCGGCAAAGATTCGTAGAAAATGTAGGCTACATTCCACGCCTGTTGTTAGAGAACGGAGAAAACGATGGATGGCGAGACCCGCTAAAATATTGTCATGTTATTTGTAAATGTCTACGTTTGAAGCGATCAAAATGTAATCGGATCTTAATTACCAGTGTTTTAGCTATCACTCTATTGCAAATTTGTTGTGAGGCGAAAACCTAAAATTGTAAAAATCAGTCAAGCTGCATTGCACATCATAAAATTAATCAGCCAGTGAATTTGGGTAGCTAAACAGATAATGCTGTTTTTACATTTCTCCCGCTTACTTGTCTCCCAAATCGAATAAACAAATGTCGCAGGCTGGCTTACGTTTGCCAGAAGAATTTCGAAGTCGATCATTTGGGCTATTTCGGTCTGCGCGCGTTCGCGCGAAGCGCCCATAGCAACGGCGACGTTGACGACGTAGTCTTCGTAGCTTTTCAGAGCTTTCTCGTCGCGACCTTTCAAGAAATATTCGCGACTGGGCATGCCCAGAGGCGACTGATCCAACTACAATATGACAGACAACACTAGACTTTACGGACATTTGCAATACTTCTTGCACGATGCAAATTTTACAAAAAAAGTCTCCGAATTAAAAATAAGACTCGGGTTCTGTTTTTGTCATAATTGCAACGCTAGCTACATTATCATATGAAATACATAGATCTACTGCTCTCAAAAAACGCAGCATAGACTATATACCAAACGGTCCACACAATTCTTCCACTAGGAACATCAGTGGGGGCCGGGCTTACAGCAAACTTGAACACTTCACGCTTAAGAAACAAGAGAACGAAACAGCTCATGAAATAATCACCGCGATGACGTGGACGTCTGAATGTCTGTCGTCGACACCGACCCACATGTTGATCAACGCTCGACTGCCGTACAGACGTAGCTTAGCGACAACTGTCTCTAGATCAAAGCCCGTCTCATCCCAGTTAGCATCGAGCACTGGCCAACCGCCCAGTTCATTGACCAGCTGAATCAGCGGGTCCGTGCCACGAGCATCGATCAACGCTGCATATACACCGCAATGTCATTTGAACATGATATTGATACAACAAATGAAATACAATTAAATTACTCGCACTTTTATTGTTACTTTAGTAATATCTCTGCAGTTCCAGATTTTTTACGCTTTAAAGCAGATAACGAGTAACTTCATTTCTGGACTTGAACTAGTCGCTGAACTGAAGTTTGGTCTAAATACACGCTTTAACCGAAAAGTGAAGTGATTTCGCAGAGCCTTTCGCTGAGCGGAAACTTCGATCCTCTTGGCGAACTTGCTCAGCGAAAGTCTAAGTCAAAACGTGAAGTCGCCCACTGACGAATAGAAAGTAAACTATCCCACGGCGTCTGTATATAAAAGTTTTATTAGCTATAGAGTAAAGTTACTAACTAGTGTTGAGGCACGATTTATACATGTTCTTCACTTTCTGGATGGCTGTCGACGCCTCAGCAGGGTTCGCTATAGGTTCCTCCATCAACGCTGTTCAGTCAACACATCACAAATTGAAATAGATTCATCAATCAAGCAGGGGTTTACCTTACAAAACTTCTTTAAAATTTTTACAAATTTTCCAACTTTTTCTGACTTTTTCCTGTGGTTCTGGGCTTTTCCTGAACTATTTTTGTACAAAGCGTTTTTCTTTCGTAATGTGTAAAATGCGGGATTGTTTTAAAACTAAGAAATAACGCTCTGTGCTAAAATAATTAAATAAAAACATAAGAAAAACCATAATAAGCCTAGCAAAACTTAGAAAAACTTGTAAAAATTTCTTCCTTGTTCCCAAACAGTTCCACATTTTATAGCCTACAGATGATAACGCTCTTATAAAAAATACCTGGGAAAAAAGCAAACTTTTTGCACAATTTTGCCTAGGAACGGCTCAATGTTTTGAAAATTAGGCCCAGGTTTATTTAACTGAGACAGAAAACATATGTGCGCGATCAATATGCGTATTTAAAGTATTTTACGAAGTCAAAAGTTGCGTTCTAAGCGGCAAAAAATAAAAACGAACTAAAACGGTTCAACAAAAAGATAAAGCACAAATGACGCTCTGCTTCTTAGCGCTAGCTGAGATAGTTGACAATGACAACCTTTGAGCGCAGCATGCAGTTCGTCGCCCAGCTTGCGGAAAGTGTTGTAGCTAGACTTGTCGTCTGGGATAATGTGGACTCTATTCCAGGTTCCACACGCGTACTCGAAGAAATCCTCGCACGGGTCAACAGTCGCATCCATCGCCGACAGCAGTCGAGACGCTGCGCACGGCAACATAGGCCACACTTTATTACTGTCCGCGGTAGCGAGTACAGGCGACGACAGTACTGGTTGCAGCATCGTCGCTACGTTTTTTTTGTTCTTTTTTCGCTGTTAACACGTAACTCATGTACCGGTGCACTTAATTCGATTAAATTTTACACGAAAAGTTTTTTGTTGCTTTTTTGTGTGCATGATACTGCGGCCATAGCGGACAGTACTTAATCTTGAACAAGGTTTGACAGTTTAGTTTACGCTTTATTACTCCTCGCATGTTACGTTCTTAACGTAGCCAGGACGCCGAGAACTATATGACGTCAGTTTAACGAATATTGACGACCGACGACCGACCGACCTCCGTTCCTGGAACAGCCTTTTTGGAAAAAATTTAAATAGCCATCGATCATCCGATCCAATTCCGGTTTGGCTCCCGGGAGGATATTCGGGATCGGCGGATCCAATAGTCACGTGACAGACGACGTCACATGATCCCAAAGGGAGAAAGTCGTAACTCCTAAATATGTGAAGCTTCGTATCTCCATAGCCAGCAAGGGTTGGGTTGATGCATCGGTACAGCTGTACTTGGTATATCGAATGGCTCTGGTTGCAATGGGGGTTTTCGGTGTCAGCGGAAAATATGCGAGCGGTATACAGTAAATTGGTCGCGAGAAAAATATTTCTTGTTTTCATTCTATTTTCAACGACCTATTCAATGAATTTACTTGAGTGATTACAGTCACTCCTTCAGCCTGCGAGTGTATTTGAATGGCAGCTATAAGACACAAAGTGTAGCTAAAATGCTATAGACAGTCCTATAGCGAAGACGATATAATATGCTGGCTACATAATATACCTGTTTTGACGCAGTGTTCGGTTAGACATATCTGCGACGAACCGCTTGTAGAACTTTGATCTGCAACCCAATCACAAACTCAGCTCATTTCCATACAATCAGTTTAGCTATATAAAATTTTTGTGCAGCTTATTGTATGCCTACTGTGAAATAATTAAGCAGCTGTAAAATAACTGCAGCAAATCTAAACATATTTTATACGGTATACCTATCGCCATAAACGTACGCGCAGAAGGATGGCCAGACTGAGTTAGCCGATAAGCGTGTCCAGCTACAAAATGTGCATACTACTGCCGCGGCTTTCTATTTATGAGTCCAGCCGAAAAGCCAACTGCAGGTTTTTACGCACGAAAGCAGCTACTGCTTTCAGCGCGTCTTAGCCATCGTAATTCTGTCCCTCTGTCCATCTGTTTGTCACACGGGTGGATCAGTCAAAAACGGTACCAAACTTTCACCATTGGCTGCCTAGAAAACTTTAGTTTTACTGTTTCAGGAACCGTTAAGCTTTTCCATAAATTCGAAAGGGGCAACCCTGAACGAGGGTGCTAAATAACAGGGGGTGGGAAAATTTGCGATTTTTAGCCAATAAGTTGCTGTATCTCAATAACGGTGCGATATAGGGCCTCATCATCATCATCGTCATCATCGACAACCGTGGGCTCAATGCCCGTTGGTGTCTGACGCCATTCTTACTATCGCTGCCCACCGCTTCCTATCTAGGGCAGCGTGGCTTAACTCCTGCAGGGTTGCCCCACACCAC
>Ga0209671_1005995_pt1 | contig 12394 bp, 7 predicted proteins | sample WorMetHERISLAND2_2_FD_187401 | JGI IMG/M metagenome (GOLD analysis project Ga0209671, IMG submission 187401) | Marine gutless worms symbiont microbial communities from Max Planck institute for Marine Microbiology, Germany - Olavius geniculatus... | ecosystem: Host-associated > Annelida >...
GTGGGAAGGGGATTCAAGTCGAACCTATGAAAAACTTATGCAGAATCGGACTTAACAAAACACGGTGCAATTTTTTTTTTTAAAATCGTAAGATGAATTTGCTGACTTAGGAAGAAATGTGAGCAAAATTAACACGAAGCTTTGTAAATGATGCAGCAATTCAGGTGACTGCAGTAGACTAATGCAGTGTATTTATGATGGTTGTGTGTACCTAACAGCGGTGCAGCCATTGGACCTGGACAACCTGTTCTTATTCAACGACGGCACGTACACTGGACTGCAGGCATACAAGAACTCCAAGCTGGCTAACGTGCTGTTTGCCTATGAACTCAGTCGACAGCTGGATGGTACCGGCATCAAAGTCACCGTCGTCGATCCTGGTATGAGAATATATTGTTACGTATGTAACACAAAAAACATTTTGACAGATATAATGTGAATGTTTTGTGTTTGTTTTGACATGGCTTGGAACAGAATGGGGATGCATTGAACATTAAAGCCAGGTTGCTTTAGATTTTGGGCAATGGAAAAACTTACCACTGTTTGCTTTGATGATGTAATACACGAGGAACACTATAATACAGTCAAGAGCTAGATAGTAAATATACTGGCTGTGGTTGTATGCTGGTACATGTGTAACTGCAAGGCAGAAGGTGAGTACTTCTTCTCTTGAGCATCCTGGTCCAGAATGCAACCATATGCAGGCCGGAATTCAAGGAATTAATGTATTTATTTATTAACAACTTGCCAATACAGACATAACGCAGATAGAAAAATGCGCTGAACTTCGTGCAGCACAGCTTTAGCAAACCCAAAGTAGTAGTCAAACTAGTCTGGGACAAAAGTGATCAGCAGTATACTCAGACCTGTTCAAGGTGCATGACATGCATGTCTGTTGCAATGTTTCTGATGATATCTCCAGAATGCAGTGGGAAATGGTTTATCCAGATGTTCATTGCTAGTGTATCACGATCTTGTTTTTCTGTCATTTTGTTTTTATTTTCAATTATCTTATTTTCGTGCCTGCTGCTTATTGTTTCCAGTCGGTGTGGTTAGTGTGCTGGTCTGCCACGTTTGTTGCCCCAGTTTGACTCCTGGCTGCTGTGGAAACTTTTTTGGAAATCCATTCACATATGGATCTGCATGACTCAGCTGTGAATTTGCGATGCCTTTACTGGGTATCGACTTGGTCAGAGGTAAGGTGGTGAAAGACTGGATAATGTCCTCATAATGCTGTATAGCTGCGTAATATGGAGTTAGTTGCTAACACATTAAGCCCCTACGCACAATGAGCCCCCATAATGGTTATTCATCTTTACCATTTTGCTTAGTGTCACCAACCTGGCTACCCATAAACAGTCTTGGATTGTTTGAACTCGACATTGGGCAGCTAGCCATGTCATTATGAGTTGATGTTATTGTATTTTGCATGCAGGGTTTGTGCCGTCGACTGATCTGCTGCGCCATGCGTCGGGCACTCAGAAGTTCTTCACTCGCTACATTATGCACGGCATGCTGCGTTTCACCAGGCAGACACGCACTATCACTCAGGCCGGAGCCGCCATCTGTACCCTTGCCACTGGCGACAAGTTCAAAGGTCTGTACCAGTCTACCACTATGCTGCTACTTGTGAGAGTAATCTATGCTGTGTCCCAAAAACACATTGCCAGTGTTATTTTTTGAATTAATCCACGAAACGTTGGCCTATTTTAAATGTTAATTTTTTGATGCACAACATCATGAAGAAACTTCAAGATCTGTACTACCACTATAGTTTTGACGATCTCGCCTTAGTACTATTGCTACTTGCGAAATGCGGAAGTCATAGTTTGCACAGCGATACATTAATGATGGGTAGCACATGTATCTGCTCAGAAAATCATTGCGAGACTTAAAAATCATTGAAAATCTGTAAAGTGTCAGACTCTGCACTGTCTGCAGTTTGAGTCTTGCTATGGGTCATTTGCAAGCAACCTTGAGTGAGTCCCTAACCTACAGTGTACTCAGACCGACTCAGCCTCCTACCTTCGGAGGGATGGAGAATAAAAGTACGTGTATCCAGAATGGTTTGGACGTGAAATCCTCAGTGTAACTGTAGTAGTAGTAGTAGTAGTATCCACAGTGTAAGTAGTTTAGAGGTGGGAATTTTTGCAAAGACTACCTACCAGTTACTGTTTGCAAAAGTCACACCACTAAACTGGTGAGTAAAACTGGCAAGTACATCGGAGACAGAGTGGAACTATGGAAGTGTGTGAGTAGTATTGTGTATATGCAGTTGTAGTAGCAGTTGTTGTTGTTGAGTACTCGGTAAGCATTTGTAGTTTGTGCTAGTATTAGAACACTGTGTCCCAAAAAAACTTCTCATTTTGTGATTGTCTATATCTTCGCCAAAAATCAACCGATTTTCAAAATTCTTTCACTGGTGCATTCTGTGGACAATTAGCAATAAAGTGATAATTGAATATCCCGCCACACGTTAACTGTGTCACTGCATTACCTTGTGAAATACAAATGCAAGAAAAACTAACAATGATAAACAGCAAGCATGTTGGTGAACAAAATACACTTCTGACCAAAAATGCAGTGAATGATCTGTACGATGCTACATTTTGTTAGATTCGTTTCTTTGGATATCTGGCATGTTTGACGATATGTTTGTTTCTGGCCTTTGCGGTTTAGCAAGCCCACCATTTCATCCAGTGATCACGTTCTTCAGTACATGTATGCTTCAGTCTGCCAGTCTCGTGCCTTTGTTCGGTGCTACATGTTTCCAAAATCTCCGTTAATAACATTCCAACTTTTTCGCTGTTGCAGTTTATCTTCAAAAATTCTGCCAGTATTCTCCGAAAACTGTATTTTTTTGAACTGGTACAAGTTTTTAATCAGAGCCTTGTCTCCACTGCTAAGTGGCACATTACATCACCGGTATATCTTCAGTGCATTAAAATTATTATTTATGACAATATCATTTGCATTTGTTTACAAACATCAGAAATGTGTATAAAGCTAAACATAATTTTTGTATAAAAATTAGTGAAAATTGTTTCAGAATATGATTTTTTGCATATGTATTTTGGTGATTTTTGAAAATTTATGTTTCACATGGTAGTGTAGCGACACAGTTAAAGTGTGGTGGGATATTCAAGTACTTTAAAGCTAATTGTCCACAGCATGTGACAGTGAAAGAATTTTGAAAATAGGTTAATAGTTGGCAAAGATATGAAAAATGACAAAGTGGGACGTTTTGGGGGACACAGTGTGACATTATTGTGGACATTGTTGTTGCAGACACTACTGGGAAGTACATCCGCGATGGAGTGGAGGTGAAGTCTTCGGAGGAGTCGATGGATGAGGAGAAGCAGAAGAAGCTCTGGGAGATGACTGGCGGATACGCCCACCTGGAAGGATTTGCTCCGCTCGATGTGCCTCCACCCCCAGCCGAGCCGGTGCCGGAGGAACCCAAGACTGAACCCAAGGCGGAGGAGGCAAACGGAGAGGCAGCGAAGGAGGCTGGAGACACACCGATCATCACAGACTCCAACAAGCCCGAGGAGACTAAGACCGATGAGAAAGCAGCCGGTGAGACTAATAAGTCAGTTAGTTGCTATTACAAAATAGTTTCACGTTGGTAAAAGTGCTGATATTTAGAAAATGAAAAACTAGTGATTGGAAGTGATTATTTTCTGTATTAATGTATATCAGAATATGTGTACTATAGAAGTTGCCTATGTAAAATATTGATATTAACTGCTCTAACGTTTCAACCACTCATGATTGTATTGTAAGTAATACATGCATAAGTAATACTAATGCATCTTATAGGAAATAATGGCAACAGTATTAAAACATTATTATTACATTTTTATTATTATTATGATTTATTATTAAATTAAGAGTTTCAAGATGCATTGAGGAAATGTTATCGAGTTTCTCAATGCTGAAAAATCATTACTGTATATATTACGCTGCTTTAGCTACGCAATAGTATGCATGTCATGGGTCTTTATCATATTGTCAGTAGCATGTTGTCCAAGACGTCTGTTGCTGACATTCACCGCATTGCCACATACTCCACTTTTAAAGATGGTCTTTTTATTCACTTTGGCTTGTGACCTTTAGAACTTATAAGCCATTTTAGGTCTTATTATATTGTTTAGGCTTAGGTCCGGTTTTTCCATCTCCAATCAAATCAAATTTGATCTCTGATTTGCTGATCTCTGATCAACTTGATGTTCAGAATTGATCGACTTGAATTGAATCGATCAACTACGTTTTGTTTTTCCATACATTTTTGATCTCCAATTATGTGATCCACGATTTGTGATTTGTTGATTCACCATCAACTGAGCCTATTTTATGCCAATCTGATAGGCTGACAGTGACCTCGATTTGCAGTGCTGTGCTAAATTAAGCCCAAAGTTCATTATGCTATCTGGTCCGAGATCTGCTTGAAACCTGCTGGAGACCTGCTCGGTAGCAAGTCTCAGACTTGCGTACGTGCGTGATAGTCTCGATTCATCATCAGCCTGTCGCAGACACCAGCGAACTTGTCCGAGACCTGTTCGCTAGCACGTGCTAGCGGACAGGATAGCATAATGGACTTTGGGCTTTACCCAGCATGCGCTGCGAGTGGACGCCAGAGCCAGTAAACGTCATCATAGCAACGATATCATCTGCTGTCAAAAATACGTTCTATCGTAAATCAATATGGAAGCGTCTATCCATTTTATACAAAACACTATACACAGTATGAAGTGACCAGTAGTGATTGATCGCCATGCCTGGAACTTGATGTTAATGCGTGAACTGCCATTCTGACCGGTGCGAATAAGCAACAAACTGCAGATCGCCACATTTAATCGTCAATTATCTGACTTGATTGGCCAATAGTCAGCCATCAACTTGATGGGATATCTGATGGACGATCAGTCGCTAATTGGCGATGGAAAAACAGTCATTGAGATGATCTCCGATCAAAGTTGATCGGAGATCAATTCGATGGGCCATTAAATGTGCATGGAAAAACAGGACCTTAGTGTCTTTATTTGTTGTTAAGTGCTGCCATTGAGAACTGTGTAGGAGGTGCTATGGAAAATGTTATTGTGACTGGTTGACTGCAGGTGACAAAGCTGAGAATGAGGAACAACCTAAGACCGAGGACAAGAAAGAAGAAGAAACACAACCTGAAGCTGCTGACAAGCCCGATGCAAACTAACCCAACCGCAGCTCACTTGCTCCATTGTGTCTGGGGATTCCCGCAAAATTCCTCATTGAAAACATTCTGGAAACTTGACCCTCACTGGCCTGTGGCATACTCGGCGGGGTAGAGAAATGTGTTGTGTGTGTGCGTGCAGTTTGGGGCCGTGATGAATTTGTCAGTTAAGTGTTGATTGTAATAATTCTCTCTTAAGTAAGCACATGCGTGTTTTCTGCATTGGCACTCTGTCTGCTGTCTCTCTGTCTGCTTGTTGTTTGCCGCTTTCTATGGTGCAAGACTTGTGTTTTGTTGTAATTGATTGGGCAGATCCAGGATTTTGGGAGGGGCATATTTTGGTGCATTCTGGGCTGCTAAGTTAAAAATTTGCCTATACCGAAATGATATGGAAATACATTTACGTGCATGTGACGTTAACAAACCCTTTCGGCCTGACCATTGCAAAATCTGTCAATGTGAAATTTTGTTTTTTTATTGTGAATTTGGGGCTACAAGATCTGGCCCCTCCTGGATCTGCCACTGTAATTAATTGCTATGCGGTGACAACCTGTTCTGCAGCTGAATAGGGATGTTGGTTTATAGTGGAGAACTTTCTTCAAATATGCGTAACTTTTGGAGATAAAAATATGCAGAATTTGGCGAAACATGCGGCCTATATATGTGACATATATGCTGCATATTCCACATATATGCGGCATATTTTTCCGCATATTTCTGGCATATGCAAATTCAAGTGACCGAGAATCATAATCATGATTATTAATAGGCCTTTTCTGCACAGTTTTGACATTTTCTACTTCAATTTATTCAATGTCTAATTGCAAATACCGGTAATCATTTGCCACCCAAATATTTAGCAGTCTTAAAAGAATGTTGGACAAGGAAAATCCTGAAAAAATGTGATCGCATATGCAAAAATATGCGGCATATATGCGAATTTTTGCATATGCTGCATAATTTTCGTACATGCGATTCTGAAAATGCCATTATATGCGGAAAAATAATGCAATGTGCAGGTTTTGGCAAAATATGCAATCGAATATTCGCATATAACCAACATCTCTAGCTGAATCTGCTCAGTATTTGCTAGGGATGTAACTGTGAGTTAATAAAGATTTAAACTTTGTCACACCCCTAATATTTGGGTTCTGTGCTGATGTCATTGATTGATCCTTCGGCTGCCACTGCTTGCTGCTCGTCCCTGTGCCAGTATGCAGATTAGCAAGACTGCTTGCTGGAGTTTAGTTAGTAGGTGCTCTGACAATTACATGCACTTTTTAACTGACCTGCTTTCTAGAGTTACTCCCAGTTAGGCCACTGCAGTCCCCTGCAGTAATTTCGTGGCAGTATTTTGGGGGTTGAATTATGCCCTTTGTTTTACCAGCGCGTTGGAGGCTTACAAAGAATAGGCCTGCTAGGAAATGGGAATAGTTAATTGTTGCATTGTGATATTAACAGAAAACAGAATTGGCCCACCTACAGTGCACATTCTGAGTCCCATTTATTGTTATTCGTATTGTCTACAAATCTTCATCCGTCTTCACTGGAACTAGATTTGTGGACAATTATTAATCAGCAGATGAAATTTTATAGCACCCACCAAACCTCCAGTCTCCAGTGTTTTGTCAACCATGTCCTTATGTACATTAACGTTGGTGGCTTTCCTCTGGTAATGGTTTTTAGCAAGAAATGTACTATAATTGGCTGCAGATTTTGTTAGTAGATGCTTCCTGCGACAAAAAGCATGTGTTCTTTGGTTGCATTACTGGTATTGTAAATGAGCCAGTTGGGTACAAATAACAGCTGCAGGAGGTCTGCTGTCTAATATATGCATTCTGCTGCTGTATTTCTGTTTATAGTGCAGTGCTGTTCACTCCTGATTTGTTTATTCTGTTGGTTCAACCCTAACGGGTGTGAAGTTTCAGCAGTCTGAAGTCCCATTTAATCAGCTGATTGCTTTGCTGGCTGCTGTGCTGATTTGTCTGCTAGAGCAACATTATGAACTATATTACAGTATGGTGTGCCATTTTGTACTGAATGTGCCTGTGTTTTAGCATTTGTACCGAGCACTTGGTCTGTTGATTTCACATTTGCTGCTGAAATATTTTTGCAATTAGCTCAGTTTTTATTTCATTTTGGTTGTATACACTATGTTTATTGCATTTTTCCTGGAACTACTCTAATGTAGCAGTTATCAACATGTGCTGACCAGTTTGTTACTTAATTTTCGATAGAAATGCGTTTCGCGACACATTTTTAACACAGGGTTCTTGTTTAAAGTTGGTTGCCGGTTAGTTTTCTCAGGTTTTGCTACACTTACTAGTAGCTGTGGATTTTAGTTGGATATGACTTGATTTTAAACTGATTCATTTTCTTACAAAAATCTCAAAAATTTGTAAGCATTTCTACGATTCTTGGATTCTCCAAGTTTGTGGTAGGAAAGCTTCAAAGTCTTCCGCCTGTTGAACAAATTATTAGCCACTGTTAAAATACATGTACTTACGAAGAATCAGGGACAATGATGATGATGTCCTATATTTCATGAAATTCAACATTTTACGTGATGATCCCCAGTCCCATATGACCAACCGGTGACAGGAGCCCTGCTATTGTGTCGTAAGAACTTTGTGTATATTTCACAGTGTAATTACGTTCTGTCTGCAAAACTGGCAAGTAGTTTTTGTCGCCTGTATTCACTTGCCTTCATACCATGGAGATTTATTTTTGTGCATTAGCGATAGAGGCGTCCATTGTGTGTGGGTAATGTCAGTTTCTTTAAATGGCCTTTTTTGACTACTATTCCACCGCAGGTCAGGTCTTTCAGGTAGGATCTTTAGCCATTACCGCAGCATGTTTTACATGCCTGTTTTCTTCCCTGTCACAAATAGTTGACATAATGTCGTCATGTATTTTTGAAGTAGTTAGCAGTTGCCTCTATGTACTGTGGTCATCATCCTGTCCCACAGTATTTTCAGCTGCGTTAAGTTTTTGTTTCTGGTGTACGTATAATCATGGCACCTACATTCGTATGATGCAGTGCCTCATCAGACGATGGCGAGTATGGACCACGTTGCTAACACATTCCTTCTGATACTATGCATGATTCCACCCTGTTTGGGGGTCGGCCAAAGCCTGTGGTCATTTGCTTATGTGATGTACCAACAGTTCTGTCATCTTTCTCATTTTTGTCCGTGTAGTTCCCCCATCCATTGCTCGTTGTCATGTGCTTCCAGTTTTGCCGTTCATAGGTATTTTCGCTGCAATCACAGCTGGTTGTCTAAAATGTTTTTGGAGGTGTCACCTTAAACCAGCTTTTCATGTTGCACTTCTTCCATCTGACTAAATATCATCTGTCTATCAAACTGCCTTTACCACATGCCTGCATGCTTGCTTGGAGTTTGTGCAATGCACAGCACACTTAACCATTTTTGATTATCTGCAAAGCTGTGGTTGTCCACATGTCCAATACTTTCATGTGCTGAGATACTGTAGTTAGAACAGTGCAATTCTTCCAAGATACTTACATTTTAAGTATTAGCGTATGTAAACATCTCTTTTGTATGCATTAATGTGCCATGAGTATTTTTATATTTTTGTTATATTTCTTTTTATATAACAACTTGGCCAGCTAGTGAATAGCTGATGCATTATTTTTTCTATTAGTTTCTACTGAAGTATTTGTAGCTGAATGGTCGCATTGTCTCTTAAGTCTTTTGTAAGTTTGAATAAGAGTTTTTTGTGCTCTTTGTAGACATCAATAGGCCTAATTCAATACGTTGCATTGTTTTCCATTTCCATTCAGCCATGACAGCCACATATGCTGTGTTCATGTTTGTCTATATTGTCACCAGTCTGCAGTGGTGTAGCCAGAAAAAATAACCTGGAAAGGAGGGGGCAGCAAGTGTTGTTGGAAGGTAAATTTAAGAAAATTGGAGAGTGTCCCAGTTGGAACAATTTGGTGCATGGTTGGGATTAAGAAAACATCTTTGTTGGGACAGTAACTGACTGGTACACTCACTGTGGAAAGAAGGAAAGTTGTTGGCACAAATTTAGTAAATGCTCTTTGGGGTAATTGCTGTGTGCTTTGTACTGGCTACTACACTGCAGGCATTTATTGTGATAAGTATCAAATTTCCGATAGTATTTTTTGGCTTTAATTCTCATCACATGTTGTATAGCCATTAAAGATGACTGGAGGCTGTGTGTTGAATCATGTTACCTTTGAAGCTGGCTCTATATTAATTATGTATATTGTACTGTTATCAACATTAATATATTAAGCACTGTAGTTGTAATTGTAACGCTTGTAAACCAGTGTGCATCCTTTTTATTGTTCATTGCTTACGAGAGTAATTATGTACATTGTGCAGTGTAGTTAAAGAAACTGACCTGTTACGTTTTTAAAACAACAGGAACTAGACTAAGGTCTTTGGGGCCCTGGACATCAGTTTTTGGTGTTCCCCGCTGCCCACTCACGAAGTCTTCATTGGCCCTCGACTACTGTGCTTCATCATCCATTCACCGGCATATACCAGAGCCGCTGAGTCTTGTTTTGTGTCCACAAAGTGCTATTGAATGAAAGTCAAATGGATATTTAGTGACCAAATAGGCCAATCATTGGCCCATATTTGATTCATGATTTGTAACGTAGCTGTGGTTAGTACAGTTTTACTGAATGATGACTGATGTTAAATTCTGATGAACTGTATATGGTATTACTCTGCCCCATGTCGTTATGTCACATGACTTGCTGCATTGCATATGCATAGCTGGGTTTTGTCGCTCACTGCTAACGTTTGCTGGCTAAAATGTTGCCGCTAATCATGTCTATAGGATGTAGCTTTGTGACAGTTTGCGTACATACTATGCTGGCAGTGTTGTCTCAAGTATAGGCGGACTAACCAATGGAGCAACTATAGGCACGCCAGTTTTGGGTGGTCTGGGGGGCTGTAGCAGAATCCAAAGAGCGCGTAACTGCCTGCCTGAAGTCATGGCATCCCGAGTGTGCTGGAAAATTATAGCATTTACATGAAACATTTACATTTAGCATAAAATCTGTGACCAGTTTCCAAAGTATGGCATATTTCATAAGAGGTTATACCATGGGACCATGAAATACAGTACGGTAACTGCAGTGCCCTGGATGAAGATAGCCTTCTAGCCTCTGGTTAGTCCTCCCATTGTATATTGTCGTTGTGCATGAAGTGTGGTGCATACCATGTGCTGGAAGAAGTCCATGCGCTCGTTCTGCATAAAAACAGACCAAGATGGGAAATTCAAGTGCTTGTCTCTGTAGTTAACAGTTAGATAATAATATGCTACTGTACCATGCACGCTGTTGGCTTTTCGTCGTACCGATATTGTATCTCATGATTGATTAAAGTTGTCAACGGTCTGCTGCCGTTTTGCTTTTAGACAGCCTCGACTGATAATTACTTAAGTCATAGAAAATAGTGTCAAAAAATTAATAATGTTATCACTGCCGTCAATCCAAAAAATGCACCTAAAATGTGTTTGTTGTCACGGCATTCACCAAACCCTAATGAGGAAGTTACATCACTCCCAAGACCCCTCAGCGTTACAGTATTAATTGACTGGAGGGCCGCTTTGTGACCGAAGATTGAAGTCTAACTCCCTTTAGAAAACAGGGTGACCACTTTTCAGACCTCAAAAATGACATTTTCATAGATGTACGGTATTTGCACTGAACCCTTTATCTCTGCTAAAATAAGAAGCCCATACATAACTGGATAGACTGACACAAGCATCAGTTGGACCTCGTATAGTATTATTAGTGGCAAATATAGACAATTTTTCTACATTTCAGATGCCAACTGAAATGAAATGTAATCAAAGCAGGACCCCAAAGCAGTCTTCACAAACAACAGCAAACTTTATTCAGCAAATACTGCTGCATACACAAGAAGACATTAATCATACAAATACCATTTGCCAACTGTTTACTTGTAGTCCACGGACAAATTGCAACCCCATGTGCTTTCCATGACAAGTCTAATAAGACAACCCACAGGTTCTCCAAGGTACAAGCCTTCGTGCAAATAGATTCATTAGCTCTAAAGAAGTTTACAGTATTAAAATCATCAATTACGACCAAACAATTGTTTGTACCTCAACGTTTCGACTTCCACCGGAAGTCTTCGTTGGGAGAATGAAAACAATTTATTACTGTACAAGCCTTCATAATTGGTGAAAGAAGTGTTAAAATAATTAATTAAAATAGGCCTAACGCAGCTCAAAACATAAGCAGAATCACTCTCATGCCACGACAATATGCATATCTGAAATGGTAACATCATGATACCACACTAGCATCCTGAATCCCATGTACAATACCAGACTGAATTGTCGAGAGGCTGTTAATCTGTTTGAACTGATCCCAGGAGACACAGGATTAATATCACAATTTTGAGTGAAGTAACAAAAGCCAAAAACTAAAATCCCACCTATTCTGCCATAATTCAAACCCCAGCACACACAGGTTGTGTAGTCTGGAGGTTGTCAAATTTTGTGGTTCTCTCACTGTAACTTCACACCTTGGGTTTTTCCTATCACTCATACTCCTGAGGCACACTGGGACTTTCTCATTAGCTATTTTGACACGCAAATTGTGCACCATGGAGTGCGTGGACATGAACTACAATGTTAATACAACCACAAGTACACAAGACAAATACGAAGTTAGAGAATTAGTTCCTTTCACATCTAACCAGTATCAGAACTAAGTACATCTGGTCCCAAATACACAGACCACATCACTAACAACTACATGCAAGTTCTGTTTTTTTTCTCACTAACTAGCACATCACCTATCAAACTGTTCTACGAGTAGCTGCTACCCTTACTCAGAGGCTGAATATCCTGCTCACTTCAGTGAAGAAAACTTGACTACAGCTGCAGCTGACTGAACGGAGTTCAGCACACCACTCAACTGCTGAAGCTGTTCTGCATGGCTGAAATGTGAACATCTGCAGCTCTCAATGAATGCTTTATTCGCTGCTGCTCACTGACCACTCTACGACTGCCGACTGCCTGACCTTGAGCTCAGTCCTATACTACTTAGTCTGCTACCTGCGTATAGCACAAACACACAATGGTCACTCCTTAGTGATCACTCAACTCAACTAACTCATATATCTGCCACCGACAACAATTATTAAT
>Ga0209671_1005997_pt1 | contig 12393 bp, 6 predicted proteins | sample WorMetHERISLAND2_2_FD_187401 | JGI IMG/M metagenome (GOLD analysis project Ga0209671, IMG submission 187401) | Marine gutless worms symbiont microbial communities from Max Planck institute for Marine Microbiology, Germany - Olavius geniculatus... | ecosystem: Host-associated > Annelida >...
TTTTCAATTTGATACTGCGTTTTGGAAAATTACCGCTAGCATTTGGCTATAGCTACACAGTCCCTGTGTGTAAACTCCAAGACTCTCGAACAAAAGCGGTAACTACTGATGACTTCAGGGGCATTGCTATTAGCCCAGTTATTTCCAAAACATTTGAACATTGTGTCCTTAAGAAGTTCGGCGACTATTTCCGAACTCATGACAACCAGTTTGCGTTTAAAAAAGGTCGTGGCTGCAGCCATGCCATATACGCAGCACGTAATGCCATTGAACGTCTGGTCAACGGCGGCAGCACTGTTAGTCTGTGCGCCTTAGACGTCTCTAAGGCGTACGATAAAGTTAATCACTGTGCGTTGTTTGTCAAACTAATGAAACGACAGATACCCATCGCACTCCTTTGTGTACTCGAAAACTGGCTTAGCAATTCATGGACCTGTATCAAATGGTACTCCACGTACTCTCGATTTATTAAGATTGAGTTCGGAGTCAGACAGGGATCCGTCTTGGCGCCCAGTTTATTTGCTGTTTATATTGACGATGTTGTCAGTCGTTTGTCGTTATCTCAGCAGCAGTATTTCATTATATTATATGCTGATGATATACTAATGATATCTCCGTCAGTCACCGAGCTACAGAATATTGTCAGTATATGTGAACGTGAACTGAATCTTCTCGATATGCAAATCAATGTTAGAAAATCATGCTGCATGCGCATTGGTCAGCGGTGTAATGTCAAATGTGCTGATATTTTGAGTGCTGACGGTACACCCATTATGTGGGTGGATAGTATCAGATACTTGGGTATTGTAATTGTACGTTTCTGTAAATTTAAATGTTCGCTGGATAATGCAAAACGGTCATTTTTTCGATCTGTAAATGCCTTATTTAGCAAGATTGGTAGACTAGCCTCTAAGGAAGTTTTTCTGCATCTACTAAACAGTAAATGTATGCCAGTATTATTGTACTCGTTAGAAGTTTGCCCTCTGAACAAGGCGGACATACGGTCCTTTGACTTCACCGTCACGCGCTGTTTGATGAAATTATTCCGCACGTGTAATACTGATATAATAGGAGATTGCTGTATTTATTTCAAATTTAAGTTACCTAGCGAAATAATTCCGTGTAAATTTCAGAAATTTGTAAACAAACTTGAACTTCAACGCTGTACGCTAAGCTGTTAGAATATTGTTATAGTTAAGGTTATGTGTGTCTGTGATATGCTATAGCCTAGAAACTGTTTTACATATTTTTGTTTTGTTTTCTACCACATTGTGTTGGTGAATAAAGATTATCATATTGTATTTTTTGTGGTGGTGGTGGTGGTATATCTGCGTGCTGCACCGCGCTGCAGTAACATTAGCTCGTCCCAATCAGCTGCCACTTCCCAGATTGCAAAGCGCTTCTGATGACAAATCTGACAAACGTTAGTAGCGATACGTCAGTTACCGAAGTTAACATACGTTTAAATCAATGTCTTGATTAATACTGTATAGCGAGTGTTCGTTCTTAAGATATGTGCCGTTGGCTACTTTATTTAGTCGTTGCAAGGTTTGGCTAAGCGGGCACGATTGTAATGACAATGTATCGGCGTTTCTCAGTCTCGTAGTTAAACGGTTGTCCTGCATGGGTGGCTGCGATATCATGCCCGTATCACGCGTTACTCTAGCGACAACCGATCGATTAACGACATGTTTATTACCGTAGTGAGTGACATTTACTCGTGATAAATCCGTTATAGAGTGTAGGTCGGCATCGCAGCAAATACACAGTCTGCTGGTACTGCAGCTGCAGTCGCCGGTGCAGACGGTCGCCCGGTCGACACAACTGCACACGCTTGCAGCATTGCATCATGACCATAGAGCAGCAGCAGCAGCAGCAGTAGCCTTGCAATAGTCACTCTGAGCAACGAGACAGACGAGCGGTGGGCGGCGATACACATCAAAGCTCAGCTGCTGCTGAAGTTAATCTTTTAGACTCAGTCCCAGCTGCGTACAGCAGCGACCACTGACGCCATCCGCCCGATCACATTGCAACGCCGGCGCGCTGTCGATCCATATCCGTCATTGGAGTAAACGAATAACGGCGAGGGAGTGAGACTTGCTTGTCCTCTCCCTACCCGACGGAACCCAGTCGCAAACGATATTTCGCCTTAAAACGACTTTTCTGATGCTTAAAATGGAACAACCCTTATTTTAGTAATTTCACATGCCTGTAGCCAGCGAAAGTTCGATCGAAGGGGTTCGATCAGCCAAAACCATTGCACGAATGTAACCAAAACGTCTCAGTCAGTTGCGATTTTTGAGGTCAAAATGCACAAAAATATGTTTGAGGCGGTGGTCTACTGGGGTGTTTATAGCGCTCCCTCAGATCTAACTGAATTAGTGAAGGACCGCTTTGCAGCCAATGAGTGAAGTTAAACCCATTCTCCCTTGAAAAAACAAAAAGTCCTGCAGCTGTCGCTTGGATAGCCGACCGTACTGGTTGTCAGTACCAGGTCATCCAAGGTCGATGATTTTCATTTCATTTGAAACTTGAAAGCCAATGTGCGACTTTCTGTTAGTGATTAGTAGTAACGTTGGCCGTATCTTGCACCGTTTAGCCATAGTACATCCGTGACGGACAGACAACAGACGGACGGACGACAATCATGACAACAGCTCAACCGTTACTAAAGTACGGTCGGCTGAAAACTGGCTACGAGCCTGTTTCAAGTTACCATTTTTGAAACGCATCTGGTGGGAACCAATATCGTTTAGTTTCGGTCCACAAATAATGTGTTCGAAACTGTCCAGTCTTAAGTCTCTTTCGGCGAACACTATCTTTCTAGAACTGCATGTGCAATATTTTCGGCATTGTGGAAATTAACCTATCCTGCACCATAGGCCACTAACAACTCAGCGGTATCAGGAATTACAAAGAAGAAGAATAACAGTGGATTAGGAGATGCGCGCAGTTCGAGTAGGCACAAATCGTTATAGCGTGCTTCTTATTCATAAGTCAGTTGACTGTAGGAATTACTTCGCAGTACGTCATATTATTTCCGTCATTCAGTATCGTTACTTCTTTTGTGATGGTGTTCAATAAATAAAACATTAGCGAGCAGCATGTTATAGAAAAGCTCGCCGCGGTGGTCGATAATATAACGGATTAAGTTAGTGCAGCTGCCGACTGACCGGCGGATGCGTGAAACAGTCGCATCTAACATGCAATCTGGCCGTAGACAGTAAGTAACGCAGACATTGCATTTACGTCACCACGGCACCTCATTATTCTTCATCGTGAGCTTCTGTTGCTAGGGTTGCAGCGCGTGCCGTGCCTATACCCAGCAATCGCTGCTCGTTGCTCGTTTCTTTTCAGTCTACAGTACACAGCTCACGTCTAATGAAATCAGACCCGAGACTTACCGATGGCTGTCGCGAAACAATATCATTGTACTAGTAGGCTTTACTAGCACCAAAGTTAGAGGTCTCTTTCGTCGATATATGAATAAAGCAGAATTCGGTTCGTTTCATCGGTTACTTTCTTGTACATTTAGGCTACAATACGGTTATCGTATACAATATAATAATCGGTTGACATGAAGTACATGCTATTCGTGGCTGTCGGCAGCATAATATATTTTGTTCAATTGTAGCAACAAATAATTTCTATTTCGATTTTGTTAGAGTTTCTTCCTTACGCAGTTAACTTAATCCACTAGTTAGGCATAATGAACGAATTTCGCCGCTGTAAGATTCGAGAATAGTCGCTATGGAACCAGTGTAATGTGATAGGGAGAAGCAGAACACAGCTCTGTCAAGTGTCTCGGTATACGATGCATTGACGACGTTATGCATGGATTTACATAATCCAGCCTGGCATATGATCGTTCGAACGCACACGACGCTCGTTGCTATTGAATTTCTGCGCTAGAGACAGCCAGGTTATAGCCAATGTGACCCGGCCTCGGAAACGTCCCGACGTGATCATATATGCGCATATTTACAGCATCGAACACAAGACTTGCGCTATAGTTGGCTACGTAATACCGCTTCGCAGTGTACCGGTAACTGCTTCGACGGAAGTGCACGGCGCTAATGCTGACGGCTTTACTGCGATGCTCTTGCACACTTACGGGTGCAGCCGACATTCATCTGCAGTGCACCGCCGCATAGTTTAATTTAGCTTGGCAATTTAGTCGAAAGTCCGCCGGCAAGCTCACAACTGGTTGCTGGTTTTCACCTTTCGCTCGATCTTGCTTCTGCCCACTGGCCACGGACATCGTATGTTCGTGTGTCCGTCGGCGGCCCGGCCGGAAGTCGTAGAATGTCGTGACAATCGCCGAGACTCAAGTAGAGTGCAAGAAGACAGCCGAGTGACCGAGCGTCGTGCGAGGCACTATGGTGCATCTGTCGGCGATCCTGCGGGATTGCAGAACTCACTAAGGCCAACGTGCGTGCCACTGGCGAACTGCAGCTTTAGAGTGGATCAGATGAAAGGCTGCAGTCGGCGTCTTGGGCCTGAATCCATTAGAAATCTACAGCGAACGACTCACGCATAGGCAGACACAGATGCAGACAGAAATATACACCTAGCGTCATACAAATAATTTTTCATCGGCCGTCTGGGTCTAAATTTGGCAGCCATGAAATTGACAACAATATTGTAGCCATACGATGCATAATATTGATGAAGTTTAGTACGCACACAGTAGGTCCTACATGAGTTTTAAGAAATACCCAACGTGCGCGGTACATTTCTAATGCTTAGGCTATATGCATGTCCTTACCACTCACTGTTACGTGTCACTGGGCCTCGGTGTTGATGGTATGGCGAAAATGAATGTTATTTTATTAGAACTTATGCGCGACTTGAATTGTGCCCTGCAAGCGAAGTCACTGCAAACAGAAATCACCCACCATTCTAACGTGTCCCATAATACACCTACACCCGTTTGCGTTGCCACGAAAGGTCATTCGCCAGACGGGCACATACGAGTACAGTACATCACGAGAGTTGAAAGTGTTTCGTGACTGAAGTCAAATGTCTGCTTTTTTGTATACTATGCCCGTATCTTAGACGTTTGAATTTTATGCAACCCGAAACATAATTTAATACAATATTGAGTACTTTTCTTGCGTAGCTGCTATTTGTCATAACTAGAGTCGCTGCTCCCGGATCGTCATACAGACTCAGTGACAGTAAACGACCATTCAAATTGCTCATAGAGGTCTAGCGCTGAGGATTGTCGTCTTACGAAGAGAAGAAGATGCCAAGAAAAAAACGTTCCATTGAAATGTCGGTCTGGATGAATGTTCTACAGTATATGACGTTAATGCACTGCATTGCTCAATTCTAGACGAGCAATTTGTCTATGTCAGCTGCCCGCCTAAGAACTGAACTGCTGTTTGTATTATTCCACGGCGCAATACGACTGACTGGACGAGTTTGCGCGAGACTTCGGTTGCGCTGTGGTACAGTTAATCGACCGGTCAGTCGTGCTCTGGTCACCCGAGCACCCAGCCAGTACCGGAACGTCGACAAAAATGCAGTTCTTTTCGTTGCTGTGCGCGACGTGATCGGACCGTTCGGTCGGTCGCTATCGAGCCGGTCCGTCGTTCGTTCGGTGACAGGTGTCGGACGAATTAGCTCATTGTCGTCGGTCGTGCGTCGCCGAGTGTGTGCCAGGCGTGAATGCGAAGAAAACGACTCGACTACGAGCGGCCGCGGTGTGGGGGAGAGGGAGGCGAGGTGCCGATGAGCGATCACCGCCGACTACCTACATAGACCACCAGACAGACAGACAGACGGACGGACGGACGGACAGGCGGAGCGAGTGATGTCGAACGCCGCTAGCTGATAACTGCTGCCTGATCGATCTCCGCCAGATTTACTCACTCGCCGACGACCATCTAAAGCGAGCCGCTGCTGATAGAAATGGCAGCGGCGGCCTCGGCGCTAGTCACTAGTGATAGCAGCGACTCGTCACTCGGATACAAACAGTCGGATGCCCGCTCGTCGTCGTGTCGACATGGGTGGTGCTCTGATTGCCGGTCGTCAGGCAACGTAATCTACGTCTTCCGCCACCACGTTACGACGACAACGACGACCTAGAGCAGATCATTTTGTTCTTTATCAACCGCTGCACCTTTCGCCTCAGTCGCTCGCTCATCCAGCCAGTGGGCGTGCGGACTCGCTGCAGTGAGCGGCGGTCGTTTTACGTGCAGCGTTATCACGATCATGCTGCGCTGAGCGCATTACACATGACATCGCCGACCGAAGAGTCGTTGCCCTCCGTGTCTTCTTCCCTCGGGTCGGTTGTTAGTGCTGCCGAGCGCAAGATGGACCGATTATGTTCGCGGACTGATTGCGTCCAAAGTCGCAATGCTCTCGTAAAATATTTTATCGTTCAAGTCGCACGAATGCGAGCTCGCCGCTGAGTCAATTGATCACCGTCCGAAACGTGACGACGACGTTCAGAGTGACTTAATGTCTGCGCCGTGCCAACTGTACACAACGACCGACCGACACAATCGGCTTTGTGTGACGGCATGATGATAGAAGTAAAGGCACGCCAGGAAATGGCAGACGCCGATAGTTTGTTTGTTTACGGCTAGAAGGTACGATATCCGTCTTGGTTACAGGCTCGTTAATGTAACGACGACTGGCAAATATATGCAAGTCTGCAGTCGGCGTTCTACTGCAGTCAATATAACCGACGAGCGGACTGTCGTAGATGCAGCAGTCGCAGTTGGTCTGCGGTGATTCATAAATGCCCCTGCAGTTGCACGCTGTCGCTGTTGTGCGCCGCTGTCGCCGGCTTGATTACAAATTTCCGGATTTTGTTCGTCGAACGAGCGACAAGATCGCCGTTAGGTCGCCAGCGACGTGTGCGTTCTTCAAAGCTTGCCGCTGCATAACCTGATCGCTGATAAATTGCCTTCGGTAATGAGTCAGGCTTTTAATGGCTACTTTTTTCGTTCCCGAATTAATCCATTGCCGTTGCTGTGCTTGGTTGGCGCGCGAACGTTGTAGAAACGCAGCAGTCACGTGATGGTCACGTGCGTAATGACGTCGCCGAAGTTTTTTTCAGACAGTGCAAGGGTTGAATCTGCACGCCGATGGAAGATAGCTTGTGCGTTGTTTTTTTTTGTAACAGCTGATTCGGTTTAACGGCTGAGGCTAATAAACCGATGCTAAAGTTTAAGAACAGGAGCACACATTATGGCGTCGTTCGTCATAGTTCTGTTTGGCTGTTTACTGCTGCTTTTCACGGCGTCGTCGACGTCAGTCGTCGAGATGTACATCCTCGAGGAGCTTCCGCCCGCCAGCTATGTCGGCAACGTCGCCATCGACGCCGACGTCTACCGCGACCCCTCGCCGGAAGTTGCCGCCACGATGCGTTTTCGCATCCTGTTCCAGTCGCCGCCGTCGGTCGAGTCTGCTGTACGTAGCGACGGTCTCGTGGCAAGTCAGCCAGCACTGTTCTCCATCGATCAGCTGACTGGTGACGTCAGAACGTTGCTGCGGATTGACCGCGAGGAGTACTGTCGACAGGCTGGCAGGTGCGCTGCCCGCGTCGACGTCGTCGTTCACTCGAGCGCCGTGTTTGACATCGTGCGTGTGCGTATCCACGTTCTTGACATCAACGACCACGAGCCAGTGTTTCCGGTTCCGGTCTTTAGCTACTCGCTTCCGGAATCACAGAACGCGGATACGCTGACTGCACCTTCATCCGGGTTTCTCGTCCCCGAGGCCGATGACCCTGACGGCCCGGCGTTCGGAGTGCAGCGCTACGCCATCGTTCCAACGACAGAGCATGTGGAAAATAACGCAACAAAAACGAGAACGGCAGACGCAACAGACCTGCCGTTTGACGTCATTCACGCACACGGCCAACTGAGGATTGTCCCAACGCAGCTGCTTGACAGAGAAACGGTTGCCAGGTCAGTTTTTTTCGACGTGCAAGATGGCTGTAATTTTAATTAAGAAATTGCAAAGTCAGTCGACAGCAAAGGCACTGATTTCTTCTACGTTTGTACATCAACAACAGTTTATAGCTGACAATTGGAATCAACATCTGTAGATAGTGTTGAGTTGCAATCAATTAAAAAGTAACTTGCAGTGAGTTTCAAGTACGTTATTTCAAACAAAGTAAGCTAATTAATTTAAGTAAAAGTGTAGTCACAGATTTAAAACAAGTGTTCAAACCGGAGCTAATAGCGATGTTGGTGGTAGGCTGCCGTTAGTTTCCACCAGCTTCCCAGACCTAAAGCATCACTAGCTTTTAGCAAGCATCAAATCATATTGTTTGGTGACTGAGCTACGAGGCTATGAACAATTTGTCCCCGAGTCGTTGTGGCAGTAAAACGTTGGTCGTGAGTGTCGAACTCGCAATCATTCGATCATGAGTCCCAATTCCCAAGTGTACACTACACTGTAGCTACAACTATATCACGAGTAAAAACACCCAGGCCGCCTCTTTAAGTAACTATAGCAACAGTCAACGTTTTGATAATTGTTACGCTTGCATTCTTAGATTAATTGCGAAAGAAAAAGCAAAACAAAAAAATCTGTACTTCGCTTGAAATACATTATGTTGCAACTTCTTCTGCAGTTTATTGCAGAATGCAACGTGATGGAACTGCTAAAATCCGTTATCACACAAGATTGCGCGAGTGTTTGGTTTTGACTCGCAATGTGATTTGCACAGACCGATGTGCTGTGATGTGAGCAGTTACGTGTTTCGACTGGTGGCGGTAGACGGCGGAGAGCCGAGACGCTCTGGAAGCCTCGAGGTCGTCGTCAGTGTAACAGACGTGAATGACAACAGTCCCACGTTCAGCCGGACGTCACTGGAGGCTCGCGTGCGTGAGGACAGTGCCATGGGTACAGTCATCTGCCGAGTAACCGCCCACGACTCTGACGAACAACTCAACTCCGAGCTGCGCTATCGGTTCACCGACGAGACGCGACGTCAGTACGGCGCCACGTTCGACATCCGGCCTGACACGGGCGCCGTGGTGGTGGTCGGTGCGCTAGACTACGAGACACGGCACGACTACTCGCTGTACGTGCTGGCGACCGACCGTGCCGGCGTGGACTCCAGCGCGCTGACTGGCATGGTGAGTATCATCGTACGAGTCGACGATGTCAACGACCACGCCCCCGACATAGCGTTCAACTTCCGCTATTCAGCCACCGACCACCGACAGCCGCCCGACCACCCACCGCGGGACGTCGTCGCCGATCAACCGTATCCGGTAGTCAAGGTTAACCGCGCCGCTAGCGTGGGAACGTTCGTCGCTCACGTGACGGTTCGCGACTCGGACGACGGTGAGAACGGCTGGTTTCGCTGCGTCCTACTGTCGCTCAACTCCACCGCCGGAAATCGCTTCGCGATGCATCAGATCTACGACACGGAGTACACGATCGTGACGACCGGGCGACTGGACGAGCTGGCAGCAAGGCGCGACTCAGTCACGCTGGACGTGTACTGCGCGGACGGCGGACGACCGACGCTAACGTCTGAATCTCGCCTCGTTGTGATGTTCAGCGATGACGTCACCGCCGACCACGACGAAGACATGCGCAGAGACGTTTTCCGAAAAAAAGTCGTTCGGATCGCGGTTGCCGACAGCGTGCCGCTAGGTACTGCGATATACTGCCCCGGTCCGTCCGAGATGGATGTTAACTCTGTCTTCAAGTCGGCGTACCGAATCACCGACGTCTCTACGTCCACTTCCGGTCGCTCTGCGCTGCGGTTTCTCGACGTCGATACTACTTCCGGTATGGTACGGACAAAACTGGCGCTGGACCTGAAGTACCAGTGCCGCTTGGAGGTAGATCTATGGAAAGACGTCGACGGCAGCTCCAGTCGTCAGTCTGCAGTGAGACTTTCAGTCGTCGTCGTCGACGTCAGTCGCTGGCGCCACTCTCGCGACGACGACGCGGTCGTGGAAAGTCGCGCGGATGTCAGCTACGAGTTTTCTGTGGCCGAGAACAGCCCTGGCGGTACGTACGTCGGCTCGGTGTCGGCGAGCGATCTGTGTCTGCCGACGTCCGACAACGAACACGACGATCAAGTCGTCTACGAGCTGTTCGGCAGCGAGTCGTCGGCGCTGTCAGAACTGTTTCATGTGGATGCTGATACGGGTCGGCTGACGACGCTGACGCCGCTCGACCGTGAGACCCGTGGTGACTACACACTGCTCGTGCTGGCTCGCCTGTCCAGTGACGTCACCTACGTCGACGCGGCAGGCTGCCAGCTGCCAGCGGTCCAGCGGCGGATTGTCATCGAGGCACTGGCTCGCCTACACATCAACGTCATTGACATCAACGACCACGCACCGACCTTCGAGTTCCCGAGCCCCGGGAATGACGTCATTGCTCTACCGTCAACAGCGACGTCAGGTCACGTAGTTACGCGCGTCATAGCACGTGACAAAGATGCCGGACTCAGTGCTAGTATTTCTTACCACATCCAGTCGCAGTCGGACTGGGCGAAAGCTTTCAACATCGACCGTTCAACAGGTCCAGTAGTCGTTGTTGTTATTAATTTATTATCATCGTCTTATTCTCGTCATCATAGCAAAACTATTGACAGTAAAGAAAACAGAATACTGTCGAAAATTATAAATTGAAACAAAGAACATTTATACGTTAATGTGATGCACCGGTGCAGCCAACGGGTACATATGAGTGCTGCATACTTTCTGATAGGCATATTTATTGTCATGAACAATGAAATTCATCATCCATAAAATGTCAACTTTTTTCACAGACGTGTTTTTAACGCTTAAAATTCGCCAACTTTTTTTTCGCCGGGAGTCTGTTCTCATGCCCCATAGTCTGCTGGAAAGTGGAGACCCTACGCTGTATCAACTCGACGTCTGCGGCATCTTGGTTGTGCCACTGATACGATTTAGTCGCTGTCTAAACTAAGTTTTGACCAGGACAACAACATTAAATTTTAGGCCTATTTTTCCTCGTGATTACTTGTCACTATGTTTTCAAATTGTACAGGCGTGATACATCTAACCGCCGACGTGGACCTAGCTGAGTTGCGGTCTGGTGAGTTATCCCTAGAGGTCGTTGCGACGGACGGCGGCCATCCTGCGCAGTCGTCGGTCGCCACTCTGCGGCTGGTCGTCGACGGCCTCACAGCTGACAACATGACCTTACTGGCAGCATCGTCCGGCGTCGCTCATCTACTGCGCTCCGCTCTGTCCAGTAACCGGTTGGCGACCGTGCTGGCCGTTCTACTCGCCAGCGTAGTGCTGACCACCGCCATCGTCCTGCTGTGCACGGTGGTCGTCGATCGTCGACGCTACCGCAGCCGCCGTGTTCCAGACACACTGAGCGTCGACTGCCCCTACTGCTGCTGCATGACGGCGCATCGGCGCAAACATCGTCAGACGCCCGCCACTGTCTTCGACGCTTTTAAGACAACTCGGGACAATATGACCGCAGGACTTAAGATAACTGTTAGACCCAACCTAGGCTGTGTTATCAGTCCGTGCTTGGACTACAGACCGGGTAAGGATTAGTGGCAATACGACACAGACGATGCGCGGGAAAGACTCCCGCCACTGTGTTTGACGCTCTGTGTACACGTTGCTGCTGTTGCTACGGCTGCACGGAGGAAGCTCATCACCGACGCACGTGTAAGCCGGAGCTGTGCACTGATCACGTGATGATGTCCACCTCGAATGACGTCTCCACAAGCACGTCTACTGTCATCGCTGCCGCTGTTCGACGAGTCGGTCTCACGCACGATTCTTTCTCATTTAATTGTAATTTCTGACAATAGACAAATTATTTTTTTTATATTGAATACGTCATATAAATAAGGAGTAGGCCCATAATAGATATAATGGTTGTATTTTGTACTACGTAACTGTTTTACTTCGAATTCCTTTTTATTACTGTTGCAATAAATCTAATAAAACTACATAAATATAGCCTGTTTTAGAATACGACGCGAAAAAAAGATATCGTTAAGTCACGCAATTATTACTTCAGATATATTTGAAGAAACAGAGCTAGAAGCGTCGTAGAACTTTATAGTGTTATGCACAGAAGCGTTCCTGGCAGTCAGGAGTATGACTAACGTACCGGTGGTCACTGAACAGCGGAATGCATGCCACGCAATACGGAGTACAGCTTAGTGCAAATGATGCTTAATATCGTCTCCTCGTCTGACCGCTGCATTCTGCTATTCACTGACCAGTGGCTGTATGTCGGATAAGTCCTGGCCGATCACTTAGCAGCAACTTGTCAAAAACGTTATTAATTATTTACGATTTTTTTTATTTTTCGTATGGCGTAATCAAACAAGTAATTTGAGCAAAGCTCACGAGACGCGCGAAAGCCTATAGCAGTTCCTGTTCGCAGGTAATCGTAGTCTATCTC
>Ga0209671_1005998_pt1 | contig 12389 bp, 5 predicted proteins | sample WorMetHERISLAND2_2_FD_187401 | JGI IMG/M metagenome (GOLD analysis project Ga0209671, IMG submission 187401) | Marine gutless worms symbiont microbial communities from Max Planck institute for Marine Microbiology, Germany - Olavius geniculatus... | ecosystem: Host-associated > Annelida >...
CCACAGACCAGGCAGGCACCAACCAAGCAATGACCCATAGGTGTCTGTTAGATCCTGTTAAGCCCAACTACAATAAGTCATGGCAGGAATAGCAAAAAGTGCAACTACCCCCACTCACATGACTACACTGCTAGTCAGGTCACATCGCCCTGACCAAGCAAGTACTGTGGGGCTCATCGAAAGATTTACGCAGGGTCATTTGTATGTCATAGATATCTGTGACTTATCATAACAGAGCTTATCATGCAGCATTAGTTATTATTAGTTATTTTGAGTTCTCATTTTGGTTGCAACTGAAACACATGTTATTAGTCTGCTCAGAAATGGTAGTTTCTGGGTGGGCTTATATTTTGCTGGTGTTTATTTATTTATTCTTTTCCCGGCACGAGATCTTTGAGCTCCTTCAGTCAATTGCCGCAAAATTTTGCCACATGATGTGAAGTTTGTTTGATTTTATAATCTTTGTTCAAAATTTTAGGAGGCTCTCTCCAAAAAAATTAAGGGTCAAAAACATGCAAAATGTAAAAGCAGATGATGATATCTTAAATCAGCCAACGTATGAATCAACGGCGATTTCTCCCACATTCATCGAAGAAAGTCCTGTGAACTTTGGTCCACTATCCACAAAGTAGAATATGTGAGTTGGACCCACCAAAATTTACTTTTTTGGAAGACCATATATTGATCCATAGGGGCTGCTGCAACCCCAATTTTTTACTCGCGCTAGAGAATGACCAATTCTTGCTAGCACACACCCCATCAGGGATGGAGGTTTCCTGAAAATTTTTTACAAAGGGGGGGGTAAAAATTGGCTTCAAATTTGTCGTATCCGATGCTTGTAACTTTGGGGGTAGAAGGATTAGCCTAATGAAACTTTGCCATGTGATATGCCGCTAGTTAGGGGTGATAGTTTGGGTACAACTTTTTAGGGGCACCGCTGCTAAAAATTTGGGGGGCTAAAATGTGTAAAAATTGATGCAATTTCGATTAACTTTAGATTTTGACCATGAATATCTCGGGAATGGATGGAGATATTGAAAATTGGATACAAACTTGATCGATCTCAGTCCCTCACATGTTGGGCAAAAAATTGATGAACTTTGGTCCACTAACAACAATGGTTAGGGCGCGGATGTTGACCCACTTCAAGTCAACACTATGCATTTTGCAAATACTAAGGTACAAGCCACGTAATTTTGCTACGAGGGGAATTCCATCTTTCTAAATTTTTTTCTCGACTGGACTTGCAGCGCCGGGCGGACTCACGTCGGGCTTTGGCACAAATATCTAGTTTGATTTTGTTTTGTTTTTGAAGGACTTCACGCCATTTCCAATGCTTCAATGAAGATCGGAGTTATGTCTGTTGCCAGAGTTGACTTTCAGCAGGTCAGTACTATTAGCACATTACAGGTAATAATAATAATAATAATACTTAGCTCATATACATAACCTGCCAAATGGCACAGTTCTAATATTTTCGGCTACGTAACACCTGGTAGCGATTGTAGGTGAAACTCACTCAGCTGGTGCAGTTTGCAGTTCTCGGCCGAGTTACTTAAATATAGCAAAAAAGAAGCACGCCAACACATTATGCCGCATAAGGATGCATGAACAGATATATATCTGGGTTTTCTGTGAAGTTTTTGTTGTCAGTAACTTTTTGTTAGTATGGATCATTTGTTCACTCATACACAGTTTTCGTCTGCTGATACGACTTCACCTACAACATGGCATTTTACGGCACTGTGCCATTTGCATCGATTGTGTTAGCGTACGCAGGTTATGTATACTGGCAGTAACTTCACAATTATGATTATGATCTACCACTAGTCCATTATATTTGACTGCCGACTTGTCTTTTGTTGACTGATTCAAGTGCAGTCTGAAGACTGATCTGCTTCATTCAACTAACACCACTTAGTGTCTTTTTCATGAGAGTTTTTGTGTTCAGGATCAGCTGGACTGTCCAGGTGATTGTTATTTCTAACTGTTGAACTACGCTGGACCTTGATGACGATGCTGATGCTGATGTGTCACAGATCTGTGCGGACGTGGAACGACTGGCTGCCAAGCGCTTGCCATTACTGTCAGCAATGACTCAGAATGACCCTCTTCTGGAGTGGCAATTACCACTGGAAGTTGCACGATGTTGCGGTGCCAGCGACCAACACATCACTTACTTTGATGCAAAAGAGAAAGTCATACGTGGCCCAAACATAGGTTTGTGCATGCACTGGCACTTAACAAACTGTGTAATGAATTTCTTAAATCAACAAAATTATAGAAAACTTGTGTATTAATTATATGCATCTTCTTATTGTTCTGAAATTTTTTTCTGTCACAAAACATTAAAGAGTAACTAAGTCGGAGTAAGATTACTGATTTCATAGCATATAGTCATTTACCTCTGATGCAATGCAATCCATGTTCTGTTTTTGTCTTAATTTTTTCAGCTGAAAATATTTGTGCATTCTGTCGCCTATCCTAGAGTCTTCACGTTTACTATTACTGCTGCTTGTGTTCTGTGCTGTAGATGACGGTACCGTTGGTTATCCTAGAATGCTGCTGTTTGCTCGTGGTGGTCATTTTGTTCATCGATCTCATACAGACATTGTAACTGCTGCCATTATTCAACTGTTGACACATGTAACCCAGGGCAAGTAGACAGTGCTATTACTGCTGCTGCTGCCGTCAGACCACGCCTTGGTGCTATTGAGCCAACCTTCACCAATCTCTCAGTCATGATGTTTTATGAGCTCTATTTTTGTTTATGATTTGTTGTGTTTTTTTTCTCATACTGTGTGCTTTCTGTCTGAAGATTTTTGTAGATTTTTTTCTTATTTTTAGCTGTGCATATGTATATTACTTGCAGTAATGGTACTTTTTAAGGATATGTTTATAGATTGTTTTGGACGTTGTTAGTATTTTAATGCTGTTTTATGTGCTGCTGAAAATGTGTAACAGATTTGCAGTTCTGTATTTTGCAGCAGTGTGAATTTTTGGTTTTAGTTGTATGTGAGTCTGTAAGATTGACAACTTGGAATTATCTTACTATAATGCTTGGAAAGTTTGTTTGTCTGTTTGTTTGTCTGTTTATCTGTCTGTCACCTTCTGTGTTCCACGTTCTTGGACCCTGACTGCGGTGTTTGAGTCCTTGGATCTTAGGTACGTGCGTCCTCACCTTGCCCCCATGGGCAGCCTGAGGGGTGTTGAGATGCCAGGTAAGGGAGTGGACCCGCCCATAGGGTGGAAACTTTGCTAGTAAATTTAAAATAACAACAATGTATTGTTTTAAATTGCTTATGCAAATGTCAAATTTGCTCGAGAAATTGTGTGCAACACAGATGGTGCCAGACAGAGAATTTGTAATAATGCACGCGGGGAATATCTTTAACAGTACTGCTATGCTATGCTATTTTTGAGTAACTGGACACTTGTTATTGTTAGTTTTTGTTATAGATCGCCGGTTATATGAGTCGTTGTACATGACTGCATCGATTCTTTAGTATTTTTTAACTGTTTGAGTTTAGTGTGAGCTTTGCCTTGTTTTACTGTCACTGTCATCAGTTTTCATTCGCTTTTTAATTGGCTTGACAAATTACCTTTTCACCTTGTGCCGTTCGAGTTTACCAACTTGACACTTGGTTCTTGCAGTAAAGTCTTGATTGAATGACTGACTGATGTTGGCGCGCTGTCGTCCAGCTGACCGATCGGGAGAATTAAATGGTACAACTACACGTACGTCACTAGGCCAGCACTGACGTGTAGAAGACTTAATCAATGTCACGTTACACTGGGACACGCATGTCGTCCCCCACTTTTCTCCAACGAGGGGATTTATTGTTTCTCCTCTATTTTACTGAAATCTCTGCTGAAGTAAGGCTTTAGGTTTCATCTCGCAGACTGCTAACTGTGATGCTGTAATAGAGTAGGCATAAATTTGTTTTTTGTTTTTCTGTCTGTAATTGTTTGTAATTTTATTTTACAATAATCTTTCTATGCAGCTAAGGTAATTATACATTTGCAATAATTTTTAATGTGTTGTAATAATTTCGTTGTATTTTGTGCACATTTTCACACTGGCACTTGCAATGCACATTTTGCACGTATGACGTGTAGCATGTTTACATGTCAGGGCATCAGATAAATAAATATTACAGTTTCAGAAAAACTCCCAAAACATGCAAAATCGGAGCAAGACATTCTAATCTATGCCACTGAGTTGTTCCGGGCGTCCCCCACTTCTTGTTATGACTGCACATTGCACGCGGTTTCAAACTTGAGACTGGTGGATGCGAGATGATTAATCCTGACATACGTGAACGGCGCGGCTGACGCTCGCGGGATCGACAGATCTGCAGCCTCTAGCACCACTGGAGACTGGCTTTGATCTGAGCCACATCAATCAGCATCAGCAGTCAAGTAGCCATCAACCGCATCACACTTGCCTCGTCCTCATCTGAGCCAATTCACCCGCATCAGCTGCCATTCCGCGAATTAAGCGATTCGACTCATGCGTAAAGCTGCATCTATGCTGTAATTAACGGCACTCGTAACGGCTCCGCAAGCTATTACTTTAACTAGAAGCATTATGTCGGCTCAGTGCAGATATATTATGCGGCCGTCCACCTGTATAAAGCTGCGCAACTGCAGCCATAGTTTATCTGACTGACTTTTGGCCTTTTAAGCTGAAAATTCACACCGATTACTCATCCTGGCGTAGGGAATGTTCACATCAATATTGTTTTTTTTTGTGCTTGTCTGTTTTTCGAGTTGCAAGTCAGTGCGAGATGGGCAAGAGACTCATAATGTGGCTTATTGGACGGCCGCATACATACAGTCTCAGCAGCACTGGAGCCAGTTCGTCATTAACGATTTGTCACAGATATGTTTTTGACCTCCGTGTGTATCACCGTGTTAAGTAAGAGGGCTGCGTCGTGCACTGCATGTAATTTTAAAGTTAGAACTGAAACACAAATTTTGCATCGAATATGTGTGTTCAAATAATAATTCACTGTCTATAGATTCTAGATTTATTATTTGTTTAGCGCCATTGTAAGTGAAGTAAAATGTCGGTAAATTTCATGTGACAGTTGTATTTAATGCAGTCAGAGTTACAGGTGCACGTTAACGAGTGCATTATTGCGAACCAACGAAATGAAGCTACGATGCACTGCCGGGACGCAAAGTTCGTTTTTTTCGTGCAGCACTAATCCTGCGTGATGGATGAAGAAGCAATAAAAGAGGCATTAACTGGCGGAAGAAGATTAAGCTCGGCCTACGTCGGGAAGCTTTTTCAGAGTGGAAAGTTGCGTCAGGTCACAAGACGTTATGAGACGAGAAACACTTGCGCAACCAAAATCATTTTTCCCACTTTTTTATCTGTACAGTTTTTGTAATAGGCCTGAACAGTCGTAGGCCTATATGAAACTGCTGATACGTCCCCAAGCTGTCACCTTCTGTAGATCGTCTCCAATATCCCAGAACGTCAGACAGTCAGCTAGCCGTTGCTGTAGAGCGGCGATGATCGTAATGACGTGCAGTGTTGTATCGAGTGGTCAGTGACTGCGAAGCAATCGTCTCCCAGTGGTCGTCGACTCGACGCACGTCCTGTGGGGGTCGGTCTCTGAATCAATCGATGATGATCAGTCTCACTGCTGTGTACAGCAGCAGTAGGCCTACAGACATCACGACGTCACTGTGACGTCGTGATGTCGTTTTCGACACTCGACCGCGGCAGCCCCGGCCTGATTATATACATTTAGGCCTATAGACCTACCGCATCACCAGCCGTACACTGCCAGTGCCATCGCCACTCCTCTCAACCACAGTTGTAATAAACGTCACGAAAATCTTTTCAAAACATGTTAAGCTCGCGTTTTTATTAAAAATACCAAAAGCCGCTTGTAATCGTTCGCTTAAAACGTTTCAATGTTTATACTAAAGTTTTAACTTAAGCCTATAACCTATTGTTTAAATCATTGTTTCAGGATAGTTTTTTCACATTCATCAGATTTTTGCCATTGTCGATAACTTGGTAATAGGCCTAATGTAAATAATACTAATCTATTATTATTTTATCCGTAACGCTTCAACTATTGTATGTAATTCAATATCTCGAAATTTCGAATAACCGCCATTTTATTTACGCTGGCGGTTTGGCGTTAATTAAAAACAAAAAAAAACGTTGCGAGAAACGTTAAAAACGCGTTTTTATGAAAATAAAAAAATTTACGGCATAAAATCGGCCCCGCGTCTCTCGTCAAAAACTATTATATCAGATTTCGTGATGCTGAGGGCGTCGTGTCGGTGCCTCAGTTTAATTATTCACTGTCAGTCATGCATTATACCTGTTGAATTTTGTTCTAGGCTCGCTTTACGGCGTTACGCGAACCTTCGCCGAAACCAGCTTATAAAGTGTCTTATGGCGGTCGGTCTACATAGTCTAAAGTAAGCGAAGCTCGTAATTTTTATCCAAATTCTATTTTTTCCTAAATAATAACAGATACTCAAAATGAACATTACACTAACCGTATCAGATTCGGCGGGTTTCTCGTCTCTGTACAAATTTATTCACTTACTTATTATATTATACTAATTTTAAGGCTAAACTTTTAAAAAAAACTAGGGCCTGAATAATGATCCCATTATGTTCTAACCGCGTTGTGAATAGGCCTATAAAAGATAGGTATTATTTCATAGCTGTTGTCGATATGTTTAATAGTAATTGCTAGCAAAAAGTCTTCAAATTTTCAAAATTTTACTGTCAAGTCCCTAACCAAAACTTTATTTTTTGTCGTCGAAGATTTTTGCCGTCGCCTCTGCTCGTGTCTGTCCATCGGAGCGACATGATCTATCATTACGGTCTCCTCACAGTTCAAACGCGTTACAGTAACTGCCGCCTCCGTGACGTGCTCGATTCCGATATTACAAAGATTACCATCACTGATCATATTATATCAAGCATCGCAATCGCACAACGTGAACCAGAGTAACCTATGTCACAGCATTTAGCATGAACATCAGCAGCAGTAGCATCTGTCGTTAACACTGCATGACAGATGTGTCACTGTCTCTTCCCGGAATCAGTACACTGTACGCCGGTCACGGACGTGTTGCCCGACTGAGTGACCGCCCAAATGTTCAATCGTCGCAAAACTTAATTAGGCGGCCCCCGCGCAGTGGCGCAGCGACACTGGCACAGCGATCATCGCGATGACTATACGCAGAACACGCGCAGACCGTTAGCATCTGCTGCCGCGAAACGTTCACTTCAGTACATGTATGTCAGTCGATTTTATGTACCACGCATATATGACAGAACAAGAAGCCTAGCTGTCGCTAGGATAGCCAACCGTACTGGTTGTAAAAATGATCTTCAAGGTCATGCAGGTAATTTGAAAGCCAATATGCGACTTCCTATTAGTGATCAATAGCAACTTAGGTTTTATCTCGTACCGTTTAGCCGCAACAGCGCATAACGACCTTCAAGGTCATCCAAAATCAATGATTTTCATCTAATCATCTAATTTGACAGGGCGTATACCACTTTTTGTTAGTGACTAATAGTAATCTTGGCCCTATCTCGCACCGTTTAGCCACAATACATCAGTGACGGACAGACGGACGGACGGATGGACGACGACAACCATGACAACAGCTCGACCGTTACTAAAGTATGATCGGCTAAAAACCGAACGTTTGCCAAAATGGCGGCGGCTTTCGCCCGTCTTTCCATCGTTCTGTAATGTTGCATGTAGGGTGGTCTCCCCGACGTCTTCCTTAGTTTTGAGTTTCAGAAACATCAACTGCTAAGTGTCGGAGCTGTAAGGGTGCATGTGGTCGAAATGTTTTTTTTATTCCATCGACAATGCACATGGTCTTGTACAAAGTTTGTTACGTCACAAGCCGTGACGAAAATTAAGCACAACTTCACAGTTTTGTTCAGTCAATCACAAATTTATTCACCTACAATATTAAAAATAATACATTTACTGTAAATGGTCAAAAAATGGCAAAATGTGTTTGACGTATTTTCGTTAAACTGCTTCAATAGTACTTTTGCCAGACATTTTTGGCCGCATTTTTCCGCAATATCATTGAATAGCGAATGCAGGCGGTGCGTTAAACTTGTACTGCAATCCAGTGGACTGCAACCATCATGCAGTAATCTAAATCGACATCTGCTACGACGCGGAACTAACGACACAAACTGTTGTACTACAGCTTCAGTTTAGTTACCGCGAACCACCGGCTGGAGGCGCGAGGCGAGAAACGGTTAAATCATTCGAAGTCTCTGATCCAATTATGCATTGAAAGGTGCGTTTATTATTGTTCTAGCTGCTGCTGCTGCTGCAGCTGCTGCTGCTAGGCCTATTGCCTCCTGTTATGTAAGCGTCGCCGTCTGCAGAAATACGGCCGCGGGCACTGAAAATTGCTGATTTGGTACTTCAGAGAATTTGTCAGATGAATCACTTTATTCTGATTGCTTAAAATTTAATGTCTTATCTTTACGTCACTTGTATCTTCCTACGCGACTAATACAAATCAAACGTACTGATCAACAAAGAAACCGTGCTAAAATACGAACGAAATATTGTGACTGTTTCTTATTAGAAAATAAAAAACATAGGCCTAATTTGACCATACGATTAAGACAAAAGCGCTTCTAAAATCACTGTGACCGGATAAATAGCCGTTAGGCAATGAATAGTCTCTTAGTATAATAAACTTAAGAAAATTGTTGCACTTTTAGACAATTAGTTTATTTTTTTAATTAACGATCTATTTTTTACTACTTTAAATGCGATAAGGTCGATAATGAAACTTCAGACTTTTTAAATTTTTTTTCCAACAAATTTAACGTTTTACGCGTTTAAACATTTCTAGACCCACTTTCAGTCTGTCGTATATAGTTTCTTTGTTGTAAGACCCACAAAAGACGTACCTAGTTTTCTAGCAACAATACAAAAAGCAATGAGATAAACGGGAGGACAGACAGGCACGGACAGAGAGACAGACAAAGTGAGAGACAATTAAACACACTGGATCGACGTACGTATCGTCGGCATTAACGAACTTCATGCTTGTCAGAGCACGAACGTTGCTCGTCCTCGCTTCGACAGCAATCTAACTTCGTAGGAAGAACGCCGTTTAAAAAGTAGGGCGTAGGACTCTGCAGTAGGACTCTTTAAGTACACTATGCATTTTGCATAGTCTACATGCACATATATCATACGATAATGTTAAGTGTTAGCTTTGTTTGAAAATAATTTGTTGGCAATAGTTATTAATTACAGTATATGTAGTGTTTCTTAACCATTACATAAGCCGTCTTGTCTTAATTACTATAATAAAAATTTATTCCTCACAAATTATACCTCTCAAGTAGCGCCATCTACATTAAATTTTAAAAATTACCTTCTTCTTGTTTGCTTATTTTATTCCAATCCTAAACTGATTTCGATTATCGGGTGGTCGTCGTACCGCTGCAGAGACACAGCCTTAGCCAGTTCGTACGTATTGGCTATTAAAGGCCGTTCAAGATGGTTGCCGGATAAATAGCCTGTGCCATAATAATACGCACGTTTTATTATAAACCTAATTGTTCTCCTATACAATTTGGTCAAATGTGATTTAGATCGGTATTATCGTTTTACGATAAAAAAGTTATAGCCCAAACAAGAGGTGGCATTTTTTTAAAACACTGTATATATCTAGTTTGGTATTATTCGAGTTAAGCAAGTCGTGTAGCGTGATGTGTGGTAGCATAAAATTGTTATCGATGGCATTAAGCTTGGTAGTACTATCAACGGCATGTTGATGTAGTAGGCGATTATATCGAACACGGCACAAAAGTTTTCTCTTGCGACTGTTGCATCGCTTTCAGCTTAAAAATATTTGATAAGGACATGCATGCAGAGACGATCGCATACCGTGTGGACCAGCCGGACGTTTTCTACTAAAAATATTAAGCAAGCACAAAAACATAAATTTTTATGGCGCATAACGTTCTTTAATACGCATTTAATACAATTTAACGCATAATAATCTTTAGACTTCTAGTATGCGCTAGTGTTTTATTGGCGGATTTCCCCTACTAAATTAAAGCCGGATATCTAAACGGCTTATTTTGTGTGAGGCAGTGTTTACATGTACAACACAAAACGTTAGCAAAAACGTAGTTACATCTAAAAATTTTGGCTATTTATCAAAAATTGCTGCTGAACAGCTGGCAGGCCGTATAGCCACGGTAAGTCGACGGCTTTGAAATGCTACGCAAATGTTTTGTTGTGCCATGCTATATGTGGTTTAAAATTTTTTGCATTTTTGCTTAAACATTTTCGCCAATATTTTAGACGTGGTTACGACACAATGAAACAGCTAGGAAACATTAAAAACATATCTGCAAATGTTCTGCGTTTTATACGCAAATAATATAGACGCAATCATGGCTCTTACTTTCACTGATGTTCGTCATCAAGTTTGTAACTAATGCATACAGTTATTATTATACGGCCGTCTTAACAGGCCGCATTACAGATCTTACCCGTCCGTCCCTCTGTTTGTACGTTTGTTTAATGTTCTGTACGGGCTTTTAAATCGAAAACTAAAAGTCGCAGAAAGTCTCAAATCGGCGTGAATGTTTTTTTTTCAGGGCATGAGTGACGGGTGTTCCAGTTTGCAGTTTGAGGTGTCAAAGGTCAGAGTTCGGGTTACGATTGGGGTTGGGTAGCTCCAGGTTGTCGGCCGCACAATGTGTCGGCCCAGTGCCGACACATTGTTCCAGTTATGTTGGTGTAAACTGAATGCATGCGGTGTTCAGTGCTGCGTGTACGACTGTATGTAGAAAAGATGTATAGTCTGGCGCCGGCGTTAAGGTCGACCGTTAAGTGCTGTCTGGTGTCGTCGAATAACGACAACTGGACAACTGACCACGTGTCCAGCCAGTCGTACTGACCATTCATACGTCACTAGGCTGACTGAGCGCGATAGAGTGATCGACTGGCTAACGGTCGACCGACAGCCAGGAAATCTGCACAGACGAGATAACGACTTGATCGGCACGCTGGCCGAGCTCGAATCCACCTCCTCGATCTGCCCATCCAACCGCCGTACCTCTATCCACTGTCCACACACAGACCTACTCACCCAGCCATGAACAGAACAATCGACCCACCCATCAAATCCTCTCCTTCGATCGTATGCCAATGCTGCAACAATTAACCCTTACGTTACCGCATTCTTCTATGGTTCTTAGAGAAAGGTTAAATGTCGGGCAAAGCTCGTACGTGCGAGCTGCAATCTATAAGCGAACCTTATCATCAGGTACTGTGTTTGTGCCAGTTTTCCTGCGTCTGCAGAGCAAACACACTGTCCATATAGCATCCGTCAGCTGTCGCTTTGCATTGCAGCTAGTAAGCCAGCTCGCCTGCCGGCTTGCACTGTTGTCTATAATTACATCAATGATGGTACATGTACATGTATATTAGTTAGTTCAATCGTTACCAGGCAGAATGAAGGGATAAGCGAAAGCTGTCATGCTATTACACTCGGTGCCGTATTTTAGACTTGACAATCGAGCTCACAACAGGTGGTCCGGGAATGGAGCCCCCAGCGGCATCCAGAGCAGAGCAGCGAGTGTTAACGAACTTGTACACTCCAGACAGTGGTTCTACCGACACTTATTCTACGGTCGTCGATAGTCGAAAACTTAAGCTGGCACTGTCGCTTGAATCCATCCGTGCAACTACCAACTTTATACCACTGCAGACATGGTGCTAGAGATAGACAGCACGAGTGCCACCATGGACTAGGCTGAGCGATTAATATTAGAAAAAAAACATGCCAAAAAGTAAAGACTATAGACATGGTGTGCAGAAAAGTGGTTCGTATTGATATGTCTGCAGTTCTGCGCCAAGCTGCAGATGTCCGTCCACAGGGAACGAGTGATCGTTAAAATACTGGCGGGATACCAGGAGGCGCGGACCTTACAGACAGACGTGACTTGCGTCAGCAATGACGTCACAACCACTGCATCACTCACTACGTCATTCCATACAGCGACATCAACTATGCTGCACACAACATACTGAGAGAGTCCCCCCTCAAAGCAGTCGGCCACTAGATAAGCCGCCCTGTCGTTATTACTGTAATAATATTTGTTTCATGACAGTGTGAAAACGACAGCTTGGCTACTGTGGGTGTACGCTCGTACATAGGACACGTGCGTATGTGACAATGGCATCTACACTGTGTCTCAAAAAAAAACCGGACCCCTGCTACCTTTTGCAATAACTCCAACAGTCCTGGTTCAATAGCAATAGATTTTGACAAAAATAATCGTTAGAGAATCAGCACTTAACAGCATGTGTTACTTTGCGAGAAAT
>Ga0209671_1005999_pt1 | contig 12389 bp, 12 predicted proteins | sample WorMetHERISLAND2_2_FD_187401 | JGI IMG/M metagenome (GOLD analysis project Ga0209671, IMG submission 187401) | Marine gutless worms symbiont microbial communities from Max Planck institute for Marine Microbiology, Germany - Olavius geniculatus... | ecosystem: Host-associated > Annelida >...
TACTCCTTTGCCTCGCCGACCCTGCTGAGCCGATTTGTACCATTTTTGGCACGTAGAATCAGACAGCCAACATAATCATCCAAGTCAAATTTTAAGTCGATTGATTCAGGGGTTTGGGGGCTACCGGTGCCCAAAATCTGGGGTTTCCCATTGACTTTGATAGTCTCCCTTCAACAGTGTTACGCACTACAGTGCTACACTGTGATATTTCAATAATGTTGCTTTGATTACCGTCCAGTAAGTTGATCGTTGTTCATCGGTTGTTCGGAAACAGTATTTAACTTGGGAAAGTCGTGTTTTTTTGCATTGTCAGAAGTTCACTTTTCGGGACTCTGTGTGTCGTCTGATAATTCCTGTTCAATCAGTTGGTTCAACATTTATCAAAATTATTAATGATAGTAATAGTAGCTGCGGCGTATTTTTGTTAATTTTGCAAATTTGGGTGTAAAAATTATTGAGTTTTTTTATTGTTCTTCATTAGTTTCTGTTTATTTATGGTGAGTGCTTGATATTACAGTAATTTCATGAGTTTAGTTATGTTTGCATGCAGAACTATATTTATTGGCTGGCGACGTATGCTGACATTTGATGACATCTGGGCTATTCGTGAAGAAGACAGCAGCAGTAAAATCATGCCCGCGTTTGAGCGCAGCTGGCTTCATGAGAAGGCAAAAGTCGCGGTGAAAAAAGCTGGGAAGTACGTTAGTTGCTGTGGACTGTTTTCAGCTTCACATTGAGCAGAGCCGGAAGCATTGTTTGTTATGTTATTCGTCTGGTTGTTCATCTGTGGATCTGTGCATGCATATCTGTTTGTCTGTCTGTAATGATGTTTCTACAGTATCAATGGCATGATGGATTTTATTAACAATTAATTATACAATTATAATTAATTATACAATTAATTTCATTGATATATAATTTTAATTTTGATATTAATATATTTTTATACAATGTTAACCATAAAAATTAACAATATAATATAGCACATGCTATTACTAGCAGTGCAGTGGCATATCATTTGACATTTATACTATTTTTCTGCTTAATTTTTAGTAAGCTGGAAGTGACCAATATTATAGGAAAGTTGAATAGGTTTATTAAATCATTAGTGAGGGTTGGCTTTAGATGACAGTTGGGCTCTTAAAATTGAGAATTATCTGTGTTTTTGTCAGATGTTTGACTGAGTCGGATATGACTGCCAACAGTGCCAAGAACTGGCAGAAATATGGAGCCGTGCAAACAGAAAGCAGCGAAGGTGGACTGACGGCTGTGGAATTTAAGCCACAATCACACGATGCACAGAGACACAGATCTAGCGACAGAAGACCATCATTGGCTCTCGCACTGTTCAGAACGTTCATCGGATATTTTGCTTGGTCTGGAGTTCTGATGATTGGCTACAGTCTCATTATGTTCATCAATCCATTTCTTCTCAAGTAAGACTCAAGCAGCTATATCACTGCTTTTTGAGGATATCTTATGTAAAAATTTCATAAATAGACAAACACCATATTTGACCATAAGTTATGACAATAAGTTGAACAAAAATTTGTCAGATTATGTTGAATTGGGTGTCCTTTGAGGCCAAAGTGTAATCTAAGCCACTACCCTCACACAAGGAGTAGAGAAAGAAATTGTGCAGTCCCAAAAAGGATTTGTAGTTGGTAGAGTGTTTCACTGTCTTGTCTTACTACTTTTATTTCAGCTTAGCACAAGTGTGCCGTGACATTTTGTTTAATTGACTTGATAGAAACTTGACTGATTGAAATAAAATCACAAGACAGACCGTAAAGCTGTAGAAAATGATGTGTGGCAGTAGAATAACTTGAATTTAGAGTAGTGACTAGAAAGTGTGTGGCGCGATGTGCTTGTGTTCCAGCATTCTGATAGAGTTTGTACAGAAGAGAAGTCCGTATGTTTGGCACGGCTACATGTACGCCGTCGGCATGTTTTGTACATCTGTCTGTGGAGTTCTGTGTGCACATCACAATTACAACATTGTATATACAACGGGTCTGCGCGTGAGAACAGCTCTCACGTCTGCTATTTACAGAAAGGTATTTATGGTTTGTTGAACTCGTGTGCATTATTTTATTACTGTTTTTTTCGCCGATGACTGACATAAGTTCTCGTTAATATTGTGAGAATGAGATATTTTACTATGATGCGTGGAAAGTTTGTCTGTCTGTCATAGCTCTCTAGCGTTTTTTATGTTGCACAGACCATTGCATTTGAGTTCTCAGTTTCTGTCTCGTTCCCAGTTGAGGGGGTGGGTCACCACTCCAGTTCATTCCAGAAAGTCCCAGAGGCGTTGTGGATCGGTTGTAAAAACATGAACAGACACCTGTGATAAACTCACAGAAACCGGATCCCCGGGGGTAGAGGGGTTGCGGCACTTTGATGAGCTGGTGAGATCGGAGACGAGCAGCAGGTGACCGTTACCGGTGGTTGCCAGTCACTTGGTCGACGTTGGGCCCAGACGCTTCCACCACGAGAAGGTGGTTGCACAGGAAGCCAAGCAAGTTGAGTTTGAGTTTTTGGGCCTTAGGTATGTGTGCCCTCATCTTGTCTCCATCTCCCTCCATGGGCAGCTTGAGGGGGGAGGGTTGAGTTGCCGGTTGGCCATGAGTATAGTGCTAAGTGCAGCGTGTAGTGTTTTGTGGCGCTAACTGGTGAATGACGGTTGCTTAAAGGTCCAGTTTTTTTACTTTGCCTCCAACTCCTCGGTCATCCCTATCCAACTTTAAGACCATGTACTGTTTAAATCAAAACAGAAATTTGTGACAATATCATTGTTTTCTCTGTGGTTGTATAAGTTCGTCATTTAAAAAACCATGATGTTGCATCTCGATAGATTTCTTTTCTTGTCTTATTTTTTGCATCAAATGTTAACAGGTATGAAGGTAAAGCAGGACATAAACAGCCGACCTTTGGCCATATTACAGTCAGCAAACGGGCGTTTCCAGTCGATCTTTGGAACGACCTTTGATCAGATATCACCTCTGTGCCATTACTGTCGGTCTTGAGGCAGCGAGACTTCTCTTCCATTGTTCATATCTGAATCTACTTATCCGACACTTCTTGGTGCCTATTATTTAGGCCACATTAGGCCACTCTATGATGATGATGATGATGATAACGAATAATTTTGCTTCTAAGTGAGCGGTAACAGCATGTTTGCACAACTTTGTGTATTTGATGTGTTAAGGCAATGACATTATCTCCGGCATCAAGTCGTAGTGCAACCGTCGGTGAAATTGTGAACCTGATGTCAGTTGATGTTCAGAAGTGTCAGGATGTATGTCACTTCATCAACTGGATGTGGTCATCTCCTATCGTCATCGTCATTGCCGTTTACTTTCTCTGGCAGATTCTTGGACCTTCCACTGTAGCTGGCGTCATCTTCATGCTTGTCGTTGTGCCACTGAACTCGATGGTTCTAGCAAAGAAGATTCGAGACATTCAGGTGCGTCTTTGTGCAGCTATGTTTTTTTTGTTGGGAGATTTTTGTCTTATTGCATTTTTTTGATAATTTTATTCATTACATCTGGTAGTATATGTACAGTCTCATGTTTTTTGTAGCTTTGTTTTAGTTCAATAGCATATCTCTTGCTGAAACTATGATTGCATCTAATGCAATTTTACTTCTTGAACTCATGTAGGAATCACTGGATAAATATTATAGTGGTTATTCTGTCATCAGTTTGATTCTGGGTATTCTGGGGCTACATTTTCGAAATCGAAGATCTTCTTATGTGAGATGATTTGGGAATTCGAAAGAAGTTTTCTTTTCCGAATTTTTGACAGTTTTTTTGTGTTTCCAAAGAACTTCTTTTCTTATCTTTGTAAACTAGTTCAACCAATCAGATCTGCTTATGCGGACCATGTGATGTAATCACCTCAGTTTCAAAACTTTTTTGGAAATCTTCTATGGCATGTCGACGGGAAACGCAATTTACGCACTGATTCGTCATTTAAGTTGACCAAACGTCATTGCCGTAAATGACGTATGATGTGAGACTAAGTGTCAACATTGCATACTTTTGTACAAGTTCCGTTTTATTACACAGCTTTTTCCGTGTAAGACAAGGTTAGTGCTTTCCTACATATTTTCATAAATTTTTCATAAATTTTGAAAATGTGCACTTTTTCTTAAAATTTTCTTTGGAAGATCTTCCCAAGTTCTTTTAAAAACATTTTCCTAACAATTTTCAAAAATTTGCATTCTGTCTTAAGAAAAGAAGTTTTTGAAAGATCTCCCAAAGAAGCTTCGACAATTTGGCCCCTGGTGTCGTTATTTTTGTGATAGATGAGCATGACTGTTTTTTTGTATCAATTATTTGATTATTATTTTTTTATTGGCAGAGGACTCAAATGGGTTTAAAGGATGGCCGACTGAAACTGATGAATCAGATCTTGAGTGGAGTGAAGGTGATTTTTTCTCATATCTACAATGTCTAGTACTGATCATATCTTGGAATAATTTGTTTTTATTGTATGCCTGTACTTTCATATTAATGTGCTGTTTGGCTGTAGTTCAGCCGATATGAATTTTTGCCTAGTATGGTGTTATATTTTGAGTTGCCTTGAGTCTGTTACATAATTCAAGTGTAAATCATGCATTTCATAAACACATCCGTATGGTTGTTTATACTTGAATTATGTAATATACTCAATATGTACGTTTTCAACCTATGCGATTAGATAGAGTGATTTTATTTTGGGGTTCACAGTCTAAACACTAGATGTGATTAGAATACATTTATACACAGAGTTGCTAGACACAACAGAGATGCTGTTACTGTTTGATGTGATATAATGTGTGGTGTAATGATTTAGTTGCTGAAGCTCTATGCCTGGGAGTATTTTTTTATGAACAAGATACTCGGCATTCGAGACAAAGAGCTGAAAGTCCTGCGCACGGGATCGATATTGACTGCTCTGACTTATGTTATGTGGTTCTGCAGCGCATTCATCGTAAGTTTCTCATCTTGTATAATCATGTATATAATCATTTTCTGCATGTTTGACGTGTTGAGTAGGTTAGGTATAGCTGGATGTATATCAGGTCAGTTTCATAAATCAATTTAGTAACGAGATTAGGCCAGCCAGGCTGACAAATGACCAGGACTGGGCATTGATCCAAGGCTGCGCAGTGCACAGAGAGTTCGAAATTCTGTATGCTTCGCCCAAAAGCTGCATTTTTCATTGAATAGGCTGGTTTCATAATGATTTTAGTTCATTTCACGAAGTTTGAAACTGTGAACAATGGTTCGAATAGATTCATTAGGTCGAAGAAACTTTTCAGTAATAAATTCATCAATTACAACCCAAAAATTGTTTGTACCTCAACGTTGAGGTACAAACAATGTTTTGATCGTAATTGATGAATTTATTACTACTGTAATGTGTATTACATGGATGAAAACCATTCAGCAAAAAATCCAGCAATCTCAATATGGACGATGCAGTTGACCTGGCTCAGAACCATCCACTCTGGAGATTGATGTCTGCGTTCGGCGCTATGCACTCTTAGTGGTGCTTGCCAGAAATGATGATGATGATGATGTAATGTGAACAATGGTGTTGGAGATGTTTCGTATAAAGTCAGCAAAAGGTGCTGCTGGTCTAGGCTGAAAAAGAATGAGTTGGGCTAAATAGTTTAGATCATGCACAGGCTTGCATTATGATGACATTGGGGCAGTGTGCAGTATGGCACACTTTTTTCAATTTACATAAATTGGCTGCAGAAATTCTGTTTATGCATAATTTATGTGTTAATTAAGCATTATTGCGAATGATGTGCATTGAATGCACCAGGTGGCGCTGTTGTGCTTCATGACATTTGTTTTGTCGTCGCCTCACAATGTCCTCGATGCACAGACGGCCTTTGTCTCCATGGCTCTCATAAATCTCATGGGAATGCCGCTAGCCATTCTGCCTGCTGCCATCGTGTTTACTGTCCAGGTCGGTATGCATATGTATGCACATGGATAATTTCTGCATACAATCATCTACAAATGGTATTTCTTTCAGTAGTTTTTGTTAGCAGATGCAAAAGTTGTTGAGTTTGTGAAGACCAGTGCTGCTTTAGCATTCATACATAGAAAGCATTCATACATATATTTGCTCGTGGAGAAAATGAATTGAAATACATGTAGATGGAAAACAATCCTTTCGTGGGTTTTTTTGCCTTTTCTTTTCACAGCCTTTGCTTAATGGAAAATGTCAGTTTAACAGTTGCTGGCATGTCACAGATTGTATGATAGCAAAAAGTTTCCATATCTCCATGCAAATGAAAAATTGTGATTTGATTGATTTAGACTTTTTATTAGTAAAATTTATAGATTTTTTGCTATTTTTAAAAATTATTCTCATCTGAACGTTCTGTTTAGTAATGAGATAGTGTACTATTGTTGCTGTTTATTGAAATTTTTAATCAGGGAGCAGTTTCAGTAAAGCGCATAGAAAATTTCCTACTTCAGGAGGATGTTGATCCAGATAATGTCCAGACAAATCCAAACATTGGTAAAGTTGTTCACTGCTGCTTCTTTTCTTTGTTACTGTAATTTAGCGAGAGTGCGCTAATATTGGTAGTTAAGATAGATTGGAGAATTTTGTCTTAGGTCAGCAATCATTCTTGGTATAAAATTGTACTTATTTGTGGAAAATTTTGCCAAGTTCTGCAACTTGTCTGAAATCTAAACTCCTTACCTCATTCGCACTTTTCTGCTGCTCACTGGCATTGTGCTAAGTTATGTATAATGTATTTCCTTAGCAAATATAAAATTGCTGATCTGTTATGTCTGTAATCTGATACTTATTGGTTTAAAATGTTTATCATTTATAGGTCTAATTGTTAGTTGTTTAATTTATCTTTCTGAATTATCCATTTTAAATCACTTGAAATTGGTTGGTTGCTAAATTATATTACACAACAGAATGGTAGCCTGTGAAATTTTTGGAGATTAATTAATTTCAAAAATTTTAATTAGTACCAGTCTTATTATCTGTTTATGTTATTGTGTGGATATTCAGATGATCGAGTGTTGATTGAGAATGGAGTGTTTTCTTGGGCCGAAGGTGATGCTGCAGTGCTCAAAGAGTTTGTATTTGTAGTGCTTTGATTGTAATGTAGCTCTAATGCTGTTGTTTAGTTTTGTTATCTCCGCCATGTGTAAACAGTAGTGAACATTGGAGGAGATTATGAGATTGGTCGTTTTGTCTGTGTGTGTGTCCATCGTTCCATGCGTCTGTGTGTCTGTGTACATGTCTTTGAGGCGCCATATCTCCATAACGGTGCCAGATAGGTGCATGGTCGCAATGGACCACCCATAGGAAGTCGGCCACCGCGAGTCGAATGGTCACGTGACCGATGACGTCACATGACCCCGAAAGGTCAAGGTCATGACCCCATTATCTTTGAGCATTATCTTTGAGGTGCCATATCTGCATAATAGTGCCAGATAGATGGATGGTCACAGTGTAGTAGTAAGTATGTATGTATGTGAATATTTAAAGCGCACAGTGTCAGCCAGTGGCCGAATCTGAGGCAGTAGTAGTTGTGATGTTTAAGTTACTTCACTTGGTGGAGATATGCACTCTTATGAGGACCTTCTAGTTTAGTTATTGATCACTTATCATGTAGCTGCTTTGCAGTTTGCAAAAAAAGATTAGCAGACTCAGTTCTGTTCTGGCTTTTCAAGCATCTGTATGCTTTTAACAAACCAGAGGACTGGACTGGTTGACATTTCAATTTAATGGCTGGATTGGATATTATTTGTTTGTTTGTTTATCGTGTAGTTCTTTGCTTGTTCATTTGTTTATTAAGTTTTATAAGTGAGTTTTATTTTTGCTTGATGGAGTGGTGGTATTGTTAATTTGATGAAATTTTAGCATTATATTGCAAATTTGTTTTTTGGACTGCCATTACAAGTTGATAGATTGTCATGGAATTTTACGCAGTTGTTTCATATAACATATGAAACATCTGTGTTATTTTATTACAGTGACATTGTGTAGCGAGTATTGCTTTAGTGTTGTGTGTTATAGCATCAATGTGTCGGTGCCGACTGGTCATTTGGTTGCTGTGGTGGGGCAAGTTGGTTGTGGCAAATCTTCGCTGTTGTCAGCTGTCCTTGGTGAGATGCAGAAACAGGAAGGACAAGTCACCGTGAATGTAAGGCAATATACACCGTGTCCGGAAAAAAGAGCCTACACTTTTTCTTGAATAACTTCAACAAATTTAAACTTATTTTGATAATTTTTGGCACACATTATCACAATGCTTTACTAGAAGCATCTAAAACGTGTCTTTAAAATTTACTTCTCACCAAATATAGCTAATTTAATCGTGACGTCATAAAAAATGCCATTTTTGCGGACAGATAACGTTCAAATGAGCCTCTGCAATATGAAAACAGGAAAACTGATGAAAGAAAATTGCAGTAAAAAAACTTCAGAGATTATTGGCATAGAAATAAATGATTTTTTATCAAAATTTTTAACCTACTCACTTTTTGCCATGTTAACGCGTGGCCATCACGTGCAGTACGAGAACGTCATTGTGCAGCAGCCGTTATCAGCAGGCAGCATCATTTCTGCAGTTTGCGTTAGCGTCATGGTAGTGCACATTTGTGATAAAGTTGTTGACTCAAAAGTTGGTCGATAGCAAGTTTTGTCACTATTGATGACAAATATAAGGCAGCTGCAGACTAAAAAGCCTATTTTTCTGCATTTCTGTTTATTTTGGTGTGGAGTTAAGTAAGAATACGAAGAATGTTTTATTTTTTTACGCACGACAGTAGAATGCTTCGCGCGTCTTAGCCATCGTCTGGGCATCTGTCCGTCTGTCCGTCTGTCTGTCTGTCTGTTCGTCTGTCTGTCTGTCACACTCGTGATCTGTATCAAAACGGTGCAAGCTAGGATCACCAAATCTTCACTGTGGGCTGCCCCAAGGTCTCTAGTTTATCGTGAAAAAATTTCGTGCTACTGGGTGCAGGGGTTCCCCTCGAACGAGGGCGTTGAAGAGGGGTACCCCCCTAAAAAAGACGTCATTTTGCCGTTGTTGGCTCGAATAATGTGAAAACGGTTGCAGATAGGTACACACATGCTGCTTATCATAACAAGCACTGGTGACAGGCTTTTTGGATTCATGAACATCGATGACCTTGAACGACCTTGAACCCCTCAAAGAAAGGTTTTTAGTGAATTTTTCACAATTTTTGGATGCAGCGCACATTTCAACACTGAATTGCGACTAAATGGCTGGAGATAGACCAAGACAACCTGCATATGAAATTTTCAGCATTCAACGTAGATTTCAGCAGTTCAAGTCCAGACCCCCTAGGCTCAAGGAGGCCGGCGCAACAGGCATTAAAGACAGTTACCCCCCTAAAAAGTGGTTATTTTACCACAATTATCACGTGTAGCGTGAACATGGTTGCAGATAGGCACAGACATGCTGCTTATCATAACGAGCACTAATAACAGGCTTTTTATTGCTGTCAACGACGATGACCTTGAATGACCTTGAACCCTCAAAATAGGGGTTTTTGGTGAATTCTTCTGCGATTTTTGGCTGCGACACACATTTTAAGAGTGAATTGCACCGAAATGGCTGGAGATAGACCTGGACATTTTGCGCATGACATTTTTTATCATAGAACATACATTTTTAAGAATCTACAAGTAGTTATTTTACCGCTATTGGCTCGTGTAGCTTGAAAACGGTTGCAGATCGGCAGAGACATGCTGCTTATCATAACAAGCAATATAGTGACAAGGTTTTTATTGGTGTAAACATCGATGACCTTGAATGACCTTGAATTTCCAAAATAGGGGTTTTAGTGTTTTTTTCCAATTTGTGGCTGCGGCGTAGATTTCAAGAGTGAATTGCGTCAAAATGGATAGAGTTCAATCAAGACAACCTGCGAATAATAACTGCTAAGGCTGTCGCGCGTCTCATGAGCTTTGCTCAAATTACTTGTAGGTTAAGGTTTGACATAGATATGTCGAAAAAACCGAAGGCTTATTTTTCTGGACACAGTGTAATATTTCTGTTGTGTTGTAGCTACAATGTTCTTTTAGGCATACAAAAGTTTTGTCCAATTATACTAAGTGGCTGGAAGTAAAAATATGCAGTCAAGCTAATAAGAATGTAATGAGAACAGATTTAGATTTTTCTTGAAATTTCTGCTGTTGCTTTAGATTATGTCAAAAGCATTATTTTTCTATGTCTTCTGTTGAGTGAAAGAAAGAACAACTTGGTTTGTTTTATATACAGATATTTAGAAGAAAAAGGATTTTTAACAATAACACATCAACCTTTTTCATACCGCTAGAGGTCATAACACATCTGCATGCGAATATGTGTCGTCAACAACATTTTCATCATGAAAATCTATTCCATCTAATCTGAACATGACATCTTTTGTTCTTTTTGTGTCTGTGTGTACATGCATGAATCTGCCAGAGTGTTTGTGATTTTGTTTCCACAATATCTGTGTTGTAAATTAGTGGATTTTCACCAAACTTTTAAAGTATTGCATTTTGATTTGATTATTTTTTGCGTCTTAGGTCAGTCAGCAGTACTAGACAATGCAGTGTAGTGTATCAAGTGGATAACTTGCTGTGTTGTTATTTGCCAGGGAAGTATCGCTTACGTGCCCCAGCAGGCTTGGATACAGAACATGTCTCTACGTGACAATGTGTTGTTCTCCAAGCCGTTTGACAAACTGCGCTATGATCGAGTGATTGATGCTTGTGCTTTGAGGCCTGACCTCGACATTCTTCCTGCTGCCGATGAGACTGAAATTGGAGAAAGGGTATTGGACTTTTATTGTGTTATTTTATTATTGTTCGAGTGAAATTGAGTCACACTTCTTAAGAATTTATGCATGGTTTGGCTCTACCATTTCTGAGTATGAACAATGGCTACTTTGAAATTAACGTAAGTTGTGACAGTAATAGTTAAGGTTGGGAAAGGTAAATTGATGTAGGATTAGCATTATGATCATTTTCATCGCTTTTGTCAGTTGTTTCACTCTTTGTTGGGTTTTATTGATCTTCTTATGGACTTTAGCTTTTTATTTATTATCATCGAAGTTTCATTTTACCATATCATTGCTTTTAGGTAATGGCTGATTGTCAGAAGACACTGCTAGCTGATGCACAATACAATGTAATACGCAATAAATATACTTAGTGCAGAGGCATAGGAATTTTCTAATGTACTGCAGCATCAAAGTTGAAGAACGAACAAGAATATTTTTGAATAGCGTTTAAAATATGTGTTGAGAGAGAGCTAGATCTCTCAGATAGTCCGGCAACATATTTCAGGTACTAGGTTCGGACAGTGAGGAGGAATTGGCACCTGCTTAGATCAAACACTACAACGCCAATTATGTGTCACAGGGCATCAATTTGAGTGGAGGTCAGAAGCAGCGCGTGAGCCTGGCTCGTGCAGTCTACCAGGATGCCGACATATATCTGCTTGACGATCCTCTGAGTGCTGTCGATGCACATGTTGGCAAACACATCTTCAGTGAGGTCATCGGCCCTGATGGCATTCTCAAGAACAAGGTAGCGTAAGATGTCTAGTCATTGCATTGCAGTGAACAAGTTTATCCACATCGCACATTCATAGGTATCAGAACACATAGCCAGCCGGCATTGTAGGCATTTTCTGAGAGATGGTCTGATTATTATGATCCAGGTCTGCCATTCCGAAGGATCACCATTTCAGTAGATGATGAAACCGTGCTTATTAAATGCTGAACTAACTCTTAACACTGACCCTGACCCTAATCATAATTAACTTTATCCTTAATCATGGTGACTTTTCAGAATGGCAGGTCGATGCATTAGAAGTTTTTTTTTGAGAATGCACAATATAAATTTACTTTTCACGTTGTACATTTGTAATATATGATAAAACGTACCGTATTTTAAAAACTGGCATGTGTACAACTTAATTTGCCGTTGACTGTTGTGCACACAGACGAGGATTCTGGTAACCCATGGCATTGGTTTTCTGTCACACATGAATGAGGTCATCGTTATTACAAATGGCGTGATCTCGGAGCATGGCACCTATCAAGAACTGCTCAGTCACAATGGACCATTTGCTGAGTTCATCAACTCGTATCTTACCGAAACCAACAATGACCTGGAGGATGAAGGTGCTGAAATTGTGATCAATTTGATAATAGTTTTATCACGTTGGTTAATGAGTGAATAAGTTAATGGATGTGTAGCATTACATGTACGAGGATTGATCAATAAGTAATGAGAATCAATATATCAGACTTCAATTTTTTTACAATCTATATATTAGTAAAAAGTACATTTTCTACGAACATATATGGGTTTGTTGCGGATATGACGTC
>Ga0209671_1006000_pt1 | contig 12389 bp, 6 predicted proteins | sample WorMetHERISLAND2_2_FD_187401 | JGI IMG/M metagenome (GOLD analysis project Ga0209671, IMG submission 187401) | Marine gutless worms symbiont microbial communities from Max Planck institute for Marine Microbiology, Germany - Olavius geniculatus... | ecosystem: Host-associated > Annelida >...
GAAGATATGGATTTACATCTTCCAGTACCCTTTGTATAAGCTGTACTGTAATCAGTATTGAGTTATAGTGAAATGCAGACGACGTTATTCAGCTTTTATTCAGCTCAGTGTTAAAACTATCAGAAAAAGATAGTAAAATGTTGTTTATAGCCACATTTCTACTTGCTACATTGCTGTAATTGACGCATTGTATATCTTTTCTGTTCAAGTTAACTGAAAAAGCTGTTAATTTTCTGTTAATTTGATCAGATTTTGGTAAAATGTCTTTGACAGGTTGGGCAGTGGGCTTGGTAAGATTTTGGTGGCGAGCCGGATATTTTTTCTCGTAGATTCTAGATCGTCCAGTAATTTTTACCGTTACAAGATAGCGCACGTAAACTGAGACTCCGTTGTTTTCGCATGGCGGCAGCACCATTTTCGGCGAAAGGTTGAGATCTCTGATCGCTTCCAGTGTAGTGATGTTTGCAGTGTTATTATCATTTGATTGTTAAGATAAGCAGTGATAGCGATAGATGGTATAATAATCACAGTGGTGTTAAAGCGCATACAGAGCAACGTAACTGAACTGAACTGAAGTGACACAATTTAGTTTTAGACGAACTGACCAATGGGCAAGCAGGGCGAGCCCACTGGTCATTGGTTGACGAGTACATGAGCGTAGACACGTCGGCCACTGACGCCGTTAGACGGTGCCTACTGTATTGCATTATTACTTGCCTATTGCTAGTTCGTCAAAAAACTAAATCATGTCAGTTCGGTTCATTTACGTCTTTCTGTGCACGCCTTTACAGTTTTTAAGGAGAAAAAATAAAAGAAAAAACACATACAGTATCGCTAATTGTACAGGATGATGCATCAGGGGAGGAGGAAGAGGGTAAGCAGGAGAACGAACGTAAGCAAGACAAGGTTTGTATGAGAATTTGCGTAGACTATTAATTACCTTAGGCCGGTTTTGTTTTATTTTGTTGGTTGTCTCGTAGATAACATTTTACGCGGGTTGGAGATATTGAATGGCGTCAGTTTTGGGACTATCCAAAAGCTTTTTTCTACATTCGTTATAAAGTTCAGGTGCTTACTGTGGCCCTGCTTATATGAATCAGACCCACGACCAGAAGTTTTACAATCTCGGAAGTGACAGTTGCTGTGGTGCATTATGCGCCCATCCATTTCTCGCATTAATAAACAACTGGACCCGTGGAGCATCCAGCAGACATACCACCGCCCTAGTCAGTGACACCAGGCCTTCACCCCGTTGCTCGTAACCAACTAGTCATAATGATTGTTTATTCAGCAAAGCGTAGAAGGCTGCAGGAGCTGACCTGCAAGCTGTACATCAGCAAAGAAAAGTAGATTATGTAAACACTTGACAAAACACGTTGCGGTTCAATTTACAGATTGACAAACTAGAAGCAGCGTCATCATATGACAAGCCATTAACCGTATCTGATGATCGTCACCATGGCAACGCTGTAGCGTCAGCTTCTGTATCACAAACTGCTTCGTTTGGAAATATCACCGCGTCGTGAGTTTTATTTAGTTTTTACAGTATCTGAAACAGTCTCTAGTAGACAATTGCTGTTTAGTCTGGAGTAGTGTGATCAGCATATCGGAGGCTTTTACGCTTTTTTAGCAGAATAATTGTCAATAAATTTGCATTTTGCTTACTTTACACAATTTTAAAGGAGTAGTTTGTTTTTGTTTTTTAGTTTAGCCAAATTAATTAGTTTGAAATGTTAATGTGTGATTTTATATCAGATATGCCAGTGTCGGGTGGCAGGTAACACGGTAGCAGATCCAACATGGCAGGTGACGCTCCGTAGCATCTTTCAGAGCTGAGTTCATCTAGAAGCTATGCACAACTTTAATGTTGCTCAGCTTGTACACATTGTTGTGTTAACTGGCAGAGTTGTTATCGGGGTTGCAAAAAAACCCGGAGTTTTTTTTAAAGCCAATCCGGCGAGTTTGTGGAGTTTTATTGGCTTTTGGGTTTCAGGTTTTTGGTATTTTTAGGTTAGGCTAAACCGGTTTTTGTAGCCCAACTTGATGGGTTATGAGATTTCTATGGGTTTGCAGTTGGCTGATTCATATGAGTTTATGTTTGCTCCTCGCGGCATAAAATATACCAGTATTTGCATATGTAGGTATAAATGTTAAAAAAAATCTGCCATATGTAATAAAACATTTTATTATTACTGGAGCAAGACTGTGAGAAACTTCAATTCATGAACCGGACTGACAGATGGGCGAGCAGGGCGAGCCATTGGTCATTGGTTGACGCGTACGTGAGCGTAATCACGTAGGCCACTGATGCTGTAGACGGTGCCTACTGTTATGCATTACTGTTTGCCCATTGGTCAGTTCGTCAAAAACACTAAGTTTGGAGTGGTTTTTGGCGGACATTTAGGTTGGATTATCTGAAAAAGCCTACAGAATTTTGGTGGGTCTTTACTCGGGTGTCTCTGTGTCAACCTTGGTTGTTATGTTTTGTCTTAGGGACAAGTTGTCGTCAGCCGTTTCTTCACAGACCAATGTCTTGTCTAACTACAGCAGCGCCTCCAAGATTGCAGTTTCCACGACTTCCGATTCATCAGCTTCAGGTTTTAGCTCATCACTGCATACGTCTTTTCGCCTGTCATGTTATAAATCAATTTTTCATTTCTTCTTTGAAATTATATCTGATTTTGGATTTTAATAATTACTGCATTTATAGCAGTGGTACGAAAACTAAAAAGTCCAGTCGTAAATGTCAAATAACGTCATTTTGCCGTTAATCTTCATAGTAGTTTTTGTTTGTTCGTTCGACGTGCTGACCATAGTAGCAGTAAAAATATGAGCAGATCAGATAGAACTTTTGATTGGCATGTAAAAGTGGACTTTTACTTGAAACTATGACTGTACTTGATCGGAACGTTGCTGTGTTTCTGTAGACACAGCCGAACTGACTTATCTGCGGCAGCAACTACATGACGTTAAAGTGGAATTGGATTTGGAGCATGAAGCCAAACTGTCGCTAGAAAGCAAGCACCAGACGTTGTCTGGTGACCACCAACTCTTTGTTAAGTGAGTCAAATCGATTCACGTTTTTGTATATATAATTATGTCACATATTTAAAACACTTTCTCTTTCCTGTTGTACAAATATCAACGCTACAGTACATTAGAAACTTCCGTGCCGCTGCGGCTGCACTGTATTTATAAATTGATTGTGTGCGGTGTGGTATTGTAGACACGCCGTTCTCATTTTCTCGCTGTCGTCATGGCGATGCTTAGAAGAGACTTCTGGCTGCTTTGCCTTATTTTTTATATTGTAGTTTTTGTCATAATTTTCAGAATTCATCTGATGCTTCGTGATGTGGAACAAAGCTGATTGGTTGGGTTTAGCAGCCTAGCCAGTTGGGGGGGGGGAGGCCAATTGATGGATGAGGTTTGAAAAGGGGTGTCCCCACCACACCAGGGAAGGGTGTCCCCTTCAGACCAGGGAAGGGGTCCGGTTGGGGGCTAAGCTCTCTCCCAGGAAATTTTTTGAATGTTTTTTTGTGTGAAAATGAAGTGTTTTGGTGCACTGTTGACACTATTTTGAGTAACTGAGTAGGCTTCTGGAGGAGGGGGCACATGCCCTCAGTGACCCCCCACCTATAGCTGCGCCGTTTGTTGGACTGAGTGACAGACTTACTGAGCTGGGGGTGGGGGTTAGACGTAGGAGTTAGTAACTGTTGATGCATTTCCGTTTTAATAATGTTTCTAGGAGACTGGAAGAAGCAAACGCAGAGAAAACTGCTGTTAGTCGGATGAAAGTTGAGCTTGAAACGAAACTTCGCAGTCTTGAGTGAGTTTGCACCACTGTTTCACTACAACAACAACAACAACAACTATTACTACTACAATGCGTAGTAAGTTGAGTAAGTCTTATGATATTTTCACAGCACGTCATCCATTTGGCCTGTCTGGTACCGTACGTTCAGCAACCTGTTTTTGCAAGTATTGAGTTTTTTGACTGTCGCGCACTGACGCTAGACATCACTCTTTGTTGCACGCTCAGTCTGCAGCTACAGATTCTGTCTGTCTGTCATTTATAGCAACGCCGACCGATCGCTGCGCTTTTTGTCCGGCTGCCATTTGACAGACGGAACGCGTGCTATGCTGCTAGCATTTTTTTCTTCGGGCGATCGCCGGCGCTCGTTTCGATCAACACAGCCGTTGTCTGTGCCAGCGTACGTACTGTAAGTTTGCTCCGGCTTACCTTTCAAGTTCATACTACCGGTTTGTTACTTCCTGGGTTGTTAAGAAAAACTATTTATTTATTTATATATTTATTTATTATAGCTCCAGTACTCAATTCCCAAGGGCTGAAATATTAAACTACGGCACAGAAATTATGTCCGGAATGGTTACGATGCGGGCTCGGAAATTGCGAACGTATCAGCTAGGCATGCCGCGTTGAAGGTGACCGACAAGCGCTAGAATAAGAACGTCGTTTCGCGGGGGTCCGTCGTCACCTCGGTCAAACGCCTTCCGATTCGTGCCAAGAACTCCTGGGTGCTGACACTCATGGGTCCAAGTGTTTCCGATGCCACTCGAAAAAAGTCGTGGGTGCCGCTGAGTGAGCTGTACTTGTTCATTTTTTTGTCAGCTGCAGTCTCAGCGGCCCTTGCACTGGTGATGGCACTCTGCTGCAGATAAGCGTTTCCCAAAGTGTCGACCACTGTGACGTCCCAAGTGGCGCTGTACCCAGAGTTCCATGGCAGCAATGGCAAACCGTCACGCCGCTTGCCGTCGTCACGGACCAGCCCGTGTGGTTCCTTCATGCTGGGACGCCGACTCGAGTCAAAGCGCGCCAGATGACAGCAATGCTGTAGGCGTCTTACTCGGTTGTCGTCCGTCGTCGTCTGTCGTTTTCTGTAACGGGTGTATTGTGCCTAAACGGTGCAAGATAGGGCCTAGGTTGCTATTGATCACTAATAGGAAGTCAAATACTGGCTTTCAAATGACATTAAAATCAATGACCTTGGATGACCTTGAACGCACTATGGTGTGCCAATCGTGCGGTATTGTGGCTACATGGTAAGTCGCAATGACTATCCCGACATGCGTTGAGCGCGACAGTCATCTGAGCTAAGAGCTTGTTAAGTTGTAATTCTGTTTTAGTCTGAACTGTTGCTACTACTGCTGTTGCTGCTATTACTACTATTTTTTTACCTAACTCTTTAAAAGAGTACTTCCTTTGACCAGCACATTGGGCGGTAGCTTATATTTCTTTCACTTTTCTTTGTCTTTTGCCATGAGACAGATATCGGCCTATGATGTTTTTGTACTACTACTACTACTATTACTACTAGTTGTGTCATTGTTTAGGTCTCGTTTGGCAGAGGAGACAAGTCGTCGTCAGAATGCTGAGCTCGTATCCGACAGAATGAAACAGACTCTCTCTCGCAATGACGATCAGCTAAAACAGTCAGTGATATGCTGATTTATTTCATTATTATGCAATTATCTTAATAGGTTGCCACATTAAGGGTCTTGCCCGTCCTTCTGTATGTCTGTCTGTCAGACAGAATGAAACAAACTCTCATTTCCAATGATCAACAGTTTAAACACTTAGTAGTCGTCATTAGCATTATTTTATTTTTGTTTGGGAAAGCATGCAGTTACAGGTCGCAATAGGATGAAGCTGCAATGCAGCAGGAACTGCCACGCAAAAACTGTTCTTACATACGTGTTTGTTTCGGTTGTTATGAGATTTCATCATTCACTGGTTAACGCAATTTGCTGTCACTGGGACCAATTTTGGTTCAGTTGCCACAGTATGTCAGAAGCTTGAAGAACTGTAAGTCATTAGTGACTTTAGATATGGCCTCCACCAAATGCTGTATTTCAGCATATTTGTTGGCTGTTTATTGGTGGAATGTGATATTTTTTCTCAGTTTTTTTGCCATGGTTAACTATTCATCTTTTTATCATTGTTATTTACACTGCAGGCGGCTGGTGCAAAAATTGGTGACTGATGAAAACATGTAACTTTCCACAGATGTCCACAATAACTTTCTGAACATTTTTAGATCTAGTGCGATTCTAAAAGTTAGCATAGCAATGGTTATTGGGCAACACTTTTTTTAACAGCAAAAGCTCATAAATTAGCTATAACTCAGTTTTGATAAGAGATAATCTTAAAGTTCTTGTAGAAGAGGGGTTTAGTGGGTTAGCAGATCTTATTAATGTCGTTAACTTGTTCACTACTGACCTCTGTTGCTGTGGGTACATGTACGTGAACGTAGTGCAATGTGTCGTAGGGCCGTCGATGCAAGACAGAAACTTGAAGTTGCTCTGAAGAATGAGGAACAGAACAAGCAAACGTTGGCGACCAAACTTAACAAGGTTAATGTATGGTTTGTTCTGCAGATATTGTACTGAATATAAAGGGCGTTGCAATGAAATAACTTATGAGTTGTAATTACATTATCAGCACAATTTGCTCAAATTAATTCGAAGACTTTTTGTTGCTGCCAGAGGCGGTGAGTAAACTTACACGTGGTTGTTAAATGATCTTATTCAAGTTACTACTGGTTTGTGTGCGTTGAACATTGATCTAAGTCGTCAAAAATCATTGTTTGTTCTTAAATTGTTACACTCTATTAATGCTGTTATTTATGGACTATCTGTAGGCTACGTAGTGAAGTTGTTAACTGTGTTCTGTATGTTTAATCATTCTCTTATTTTTTTGGTCAAATCGCTTTGTTGTTTCGTGTCTTTTTCAGTGTATGTCTGTCTTTTTTGCTGTCGTTGTTGTGAATAAAAATTTATTCAAATGGTTACTTGCAGTAAACTGCTGGTTTGCAGGTGGAAGAGGAAAAGAGAACTCTTGAGGAAGAGTTGAAGCAGACGAAGAGTGCGATTGCATTGCAGTTGTCATCAAGTGGTGATCAGCGAGGAGTGGTAGGTGATAGTACGGCTCAGACATAATCCCTAGGGATTACAAATTTCTCAATCCTGGATTCCGAGATTGAAAATTTAATCCCGGGATCCCGTTTTGGGATTAGGCTTACAGATTGGCCGTCATTTTGATATCCTTAATTGACCTATTTCATGCATATGATGTAGTATAGGCCCCTAACGAAAGTATAGGCCTATCCGACCTGCAGAGAGTGACAATGACTGTCAAAATACGAATTACAGTGCACTGCAGAGTGGGATTTTAGCGCACATAAATCTTTTATTTACCAGTCGGCTAAAATTGTTATTTCTATCATTTAACGCGAGAAAAGTATGCTTTCAACTAATTTTTGTAATCCCGAAATCTCAGGATTGGGACACCGCCAATCCCGGGATTCGGCATTGGCGAAAACGACCTGGATCCCAGGATCCTGGGATTTGGGATCCCGGGATTGCAATGACTAATAATCACTGTTTTGGTGTACAGACAAAATTCCACCGGACAAAAAGGCCACTAGGTTGATTTTCTTTTGGACTGCTCAAGTTGCTGGACTATATGTATGAGTTAAAGTTTGATGACTTCGGTACAGAAATAAACTTATGCTGTGCTAAAAACAACAAGTGCCTGTGTCTAAAGCTTTAACACTAAAGCCGAGGTCAAAACATTCACGTGTTTCATGCACTGAGTAGGCCTAGAGAAAATCACATTACTCAAACGGGCCAATAAATTACAGCAACAAAAAATTGTCACCTTTCTCATCTTATCTGCTGCTCTCTGGTGATCTCAGTTTTGTCTAGTGAAAAACCAGCCCGGTGGCTGTTTGTCTAGTGGCCTTTTGTCTGGATTTAGGCTGTGTTCACATAGACACAAGTACGAGTACGAGTCCGGATTTTGCTGCCAATTGCATTTTTCCCGACTGACCCCCGTTGCCATGGCAACAAAATTTGGCACAAAATTGGCTATAACTCGGTTTGCGTAAGGGATTTTTGCGAGATTTTTGCGCCTATAGGGGTTTTTTGGGAATGGGCCATCGAATGCTGCGAATTGCATTTTTCCCCGACCGACCCCCGTTGCCATGGCAACGAAATTTGGCACAGAATTGGCTATAACTCAGCTTTGGTAAGACATTTCTGCAATATTTTTGCAACTATAGGGGGTTTTACGGGGACCAGCCATCGAATGCTGCCAATCACAATTTTCCCTGACCGACCCCCGTTGCTATGGCAACGAAATTTGGGACGAAATTTGCTATAGCTCGGCGTGTGTAAGAGATTTCTGCAATATTTTTGCGCTTATAGGGGGATTATGGGGATGAGCCATCGACTGCTGCCAATCGCATCATTGCCGTGGCAGCGAAATTTAGGACAAAATTGGCTATAACTCGGCTTGTGTAAGAGATATCTGCGAGATTTTTTGCATCTATGGGGAGTTTTCGTAAATTGGCCATCAAATGCTGCTAACTGAATTTCACCCCGACCGACCCTTGTCACCATGGCAACAAAATTTAAGACAAAATGGGCTATACCTCGACTTGTACAACAAATATCACCAAGATCCTTGCATCTGACGGAGGTGTGGGTTGAGGGTTTGGCAATTAGATGACGTCAGTCGAAGTCTAACACAGCCAACCTTGATTTCCAGCATCAGCATAGTAGGAGCAGCAGCGTTGCCCCAGACCCTCTAGTTCGACTAAGGGAGTGGAGCTTTCTGGGAAGAGGGGACAAAAAGGAAAACGGAAGGGGAGTAGAGAACGGAAAGGGACAGGAAACAGGAAGGGAAGGAAAGAAAGGGGAGAGTAGATAGGGGAAAAATAGTAAAGAAAAAAGGAATAAAAGATAGGAAAGTAAGTGGGGAGAAAAAGTGGTAGGAAAAGGGTCAGCGGGAGGAAATCGATCTCAATTTCGATTTTAGATTTGGGGGGATAAAAGCTCTTGGTGGTGACGCCTAGAACCTGGTTTTGCCATGACAATGTGTATATATAATACGCAGTAAATATGTTAGTTGTCGTCTGTAGTCGTCTGAGCTGGCAAACACAGCGGCCGTTGAGCATCATCAAATGTCACTGAACGGTGGCATGGCGGACGTCTACGCTGTCAAAGTATTCTGCAGTTTACTCGAATTTATTTGATGACTGATGACATTTTCATTTAATTTCTGATTGAGTTTTTTCTGTTTTTATTTCTGAGATAAATTACTGCTACCACTAGGCCTACTGCTGCATTTTGATTTTTGTTAACCCACCTATTGTTACAGAGATCATTGCAGGATTCATGAATTGTTCTAACAAGACTTGAATGACAGGCTGACAGCGTTTTAATTAAGTTGAGATGTTTATAAATCTCATGTCTAAAGAAAGGACTAAGGAGCTTAGGGCCTTCTTTTCATTCTACTAAGCGTCTTAAGTTTTGATTATAATTGTGTTTTTTTTATCTGCCATGCATTTTTTATTAGCATAGTTCTGACTGCTTTATTTGTGAATTTGAGGTCTGTTTACTGAAAACTGATCGTTTTATTAAATTTTTTTGGTCCAGCACTTGTGCCACCACAAATGAACTTGATTCTTGGTGTATTGATTAATTCATCGATGAACTGACTGACTAACTGATAATTAATCGATTAATTGATTGAGTAATTGATTGCCTGTCTGTAGCTGACTCTGGAGCGTGAGAAGGAGCTTCATAAGGATGACGTCGCACAGTTGCAGTTTGAAGTTGATCAGATGAAACGAAAAGCCGCCGATTTGCAGTCAAAACTGGTGAGTTCACTAATCCTCCATCACTGCTGCAACTATTGCTGCTGCTGTTGCTGATGCTAATTGACTGCAGGCCCGTCGAGAGCCACAGCGGGGCTCGAGGAAACATACTCGCAGGGCTCATCTGGGGAGAAAATGTTTGAACTTTTCTGTTTAAAATGGCGCATTTTGCTGTACCTGATCTTTTTTCGAGCGTTGTCTGCCCCCCCCCCCAAACATCATGGGGCCCGGGGTAACTTTTTCTCCCTTACTCCCCCCTCTCAACGGGCGTGTAATTGAGTAGTGTTAGTTATTGTAATGGTAGTCATTGTAGTAGTAAGTAATATTACTTTTATTATTACGGTTAGTTTTTACTGAAGTTTGTCATCCAGCTGGCCATTTTCCTGCAGTTACGTCAACGTAGGTTGGTATTTCTGCAGTTGTTGGAACTTGTTGGGTCATGACTTTCAAAGGACGTGTTTTACTTTTGGTCAGTCAACGGTATCAAGGCAACTGTCTCTAGTGTCTTTTTTGACATAGTAGCACTATATATAGCTTTTGGTGGCTTCACGGCATAACGGTGGGATGACAGACTTACAGTCCAGAGTGTTTGACTTTTGGTTAGGTCGCTATCAATTGGTTACTACTTAAACGGGTGAATGTCTACGGACAGCTAAACCGTCTAAGTATATAACCAGCCACCAAGGTCAACTCAGCCCTTCATCCCTTTGGGGTAGGTAAATCGAGTACCAACCTGTCCGGCTGAGTTTAAGGCCAGTCGCATTCACCTGTGATCGCATATGCCAGCTGATGCGATGGGTTTCCCGTAAAGAGCTATAGACGATCTGTAACTTTTTTTAGAAGCTACATGATTATTACTATCGTTGTTATTGTTAATATTCTTGTTGTCGTTGTTGTCATAATGCAGGAGCGTAGTGAAGACGCGTTGACTCAGGCCAACATGAGTTATTCACTGGAGCGCAACACGCACAACTCTGAGATGGACAAACTGACTGCGATCATGACCAGCGAGAAGACTGAACGCGAGAAAAACGACTCGTTGGTTAGTCTCTTCAGTCTATCGTGTTTGTAGTTGTTCTTATCGTTGTAGTGATCGACATTTGACATTGGTTAATTTTAATTTCAGTCACTCTCGACGTTCTTTCTGTCGGAATCTCAAAACGTGGCTCTTTTAAAAAGTCACATTATTATCTGAACGGTGAACATGCTGTTTCTGTTTTAAACTTGAAATAGCTCTGCTAGTAAGGCAAATCCGATTGATTGACTGATTTTTGTTTCGTACTTTTGTGCCACTCACCAAAAAAACATGTGAGTTCGGTGTTTTTTTACAACTTCAGAATCGCTTCAAAAGTGAATTAATTTTAGGGCTACGTATGCACGCATGTAAAACAGTGCTTATTTAAACTTTTTTTGCAAATAAACGACTAAAAGTTGCGATCGTTTTACATTAGCCAGATGGGTACTACAGTACATGAGTAAGAGCTGAGAGCTCTGTACAACCTTTAACCTTTTAAACCCGTTATGATGTGGACAATATTAGACCGAGGTGCGGGCTTGTTGGAAAAGACCCTGTAAAATGTGCATGATGTTAATTGCATGCAGATTGAGTCTTTGAGACGGAATCTGGCAGAATCCAACACAGAACTCGAAGCGCTTCGTCATGCTAAGAACGAACTGGACAGGTAGGCACATGCTAGCAGTTTATACATCTAAAACAACTTGAATGGAACTTATTAAAACTCTGTACATCCTGAAGTGACGCCTTTTTATAACACACTGCACTAGGGTGTTTTTATTAAGTTAGTAAGTAGAACGTATTTTATTGCGCATAAGGTTAAAATATCTCTAGTGCACCAACAGACGTAACAGGAAAAGCACGGTATTTTCACTGTGAATTGCCAATCGTCCGTTTGTCCATTCGTTTTTAGCGTTACTTCTTTCATGGCCAAAAAGGTCGGGTTATATTTGGAAATTAATCTCACGATTAACTAGCTTAGATTCATTGCTTCTACGAACCCTTGTATTGGCAATCTTTGGAGAACATCCCCAAATTTTGACCGGAATTTAGCTGAATGTCTGCACTTTGCAATATCTCTGAAACGATGTTAGATGGGACCTTCGTTGCTTATTTTTTTCTTTACAATACTGTATAGAATTTGCACCTAATAACTGACAGACAAGCTGGCTGTTTAACAAGAAGTTGCATGTGCTCTTTTGAATGGTACCGAAATCGTCGACTTTGGATGACCTTGAACGGCCACTGCACAAAAACATTCATCTTTAAGATCTCGATAGAAAAATTTCAATGTATCTGAACGTGCATACGCACAACAGCAGAAATGTAGCTTGTAGTTGCTTTTACACATTCTCAGGCAACTGTGTCTACGTGATTGCAGTTTTTTTGCAAGGGCAGAGCGTTTCTGTATAAACTTTGTAAGCCTTTGTTATTGTAGTGGCTTTCCTTTCCCCCTTAATCTGAATTCGAAATCAGGCGCAAGTTCTCCCCCACTTTCGGGATCAAGCCCTTCTACCCTTTTGGGTTCCTTGTTAGAGGTCTTGATTGCCCAGTGATAAATAAGGGAAAGTAATGATCTACACCCTTAACAAAACTCCCCTTTTTATTATCTCTCCCAAGGTGAACGAAGTGAACATTGGAGGAGATTAAGAGATTGGTCGTTCTGTCCGTCGTTCTTTGTGTCCGCCTGTGTG
>Ga0209671_1006001_pt1 | contig 12388 bp, 6 predicted proteins | sample WorMetHERISLAND2_2_FD_187401 | JGI IMG/M metagenome (GOLD analysis project Ga0209671, IMG submission 187401) | Marine gutless worms symbiont microbial communities from Max Planck institute for Marine Microbiology, Germany - Olavius geniculatus... | ecosystem: Host-associated > Annelida >...
TTTTGGAGGTGATCCGAAAGGAATCCTGGATTCTGGAGCACTTTGAAATTTACATTGCTTTCAATGGGGCATAAGAGAAAGCGCTGCCAAACCGAATATGGTGCTGCCACCTGGCGAACAACATGGCATTGAATCGAGGTTTTTTAGGTCACATAGAACTAGGTCAATGTAGAAAAAGCAAGTATAGTTTGAAACGCACTCAAAACTTCTGCTTTTTTATTTTCGTTGGACAAGCTGTGTCGAATCAGTATGCTTGGCGGAGGTCTGCGGTCTCTGACTGCTTTCTAGTTTTAAGTTTTTAATGTATGTGAAGGTTTGTCACTCTGTGTATTTAATAAATGTACAAAACATTAGTTTATACACTTGTTAACGGCAACATTTAAGGACTTGCACATTGAAAACAGCAAAAATCACTAAAGGCGATATTGCCCACATCACACTGACTGTGTGTCAGTGTGCAGCTATCAGACATACCACTACCCCAATCTGCTGCACTGGGCCTTCACTCCGTAGCCATCAAGTTACTAATTATGTGTTTGTATTTTGGGCTATTTTGTGTGTACATTTTAGGCTAAGCGAGTGTTTGAGATGATATGCCCAGGCGAAGAGTTTCTGCTGAAGGCTCCAAACCCGGAAGACATAATTTACGACATCGGCGAAACCGGAGGCGAAGTAACTGCAGAAGCTGGTTTTGAGCCGGCAGAGAGCGTGGAACCAGCGCCACTCCAATGACTCCCTAGAGTCGAGACATGTACCAGGAGATGTAGAGACATCACGAGAAGCGGATGATGGTTGTTGATGGTGCAGTCAATGCAGGTGATGATTTAGTGTCGTGGCGGGACTGCAAGTTGCAATTTGCGGGCAAATTTCCGACAGACAGCTAGAAATTTCAGACGGATTAGATTATGAGTGCTCATTTTTTTTAAAATTTCACCTTTAATTTTTTCAAAATAGATGTGATTTAGCTTCTTTTTCATTTTTGGACAGAAGTTTTCCGACAAGTAGAAGATTATCCGACAGCCCTTATCATTACGGCTGATTGCCTGCCACCTCTCAACCACGTCGCCACTGATGCAAACAGTGCTGCTGCTGCTGCTGCTGGCTTGACTGCGGATGCCGGACGTGATAATGACGGACCCAGCAACCAGGCATGAAATTGACGGACGTGAAACTGGAGGACAAGAAATATATTCTTTGAAAATTGATTGTATTACAATCAGTGTTTGACTTGTCAAGAAAGCGAGCGCCAAAGGGTTCAGGCGCCGTAGGCATTGCGTTATTATCCAGTCGGGGGGAGGGGGTTAAACCCCCGGAATCCTCCCCCCGCCCAAGCAAATTGAACACTGATTAAGCCCAAATGCCATTGCGCCGACTTTCACCAAAACTTCCCCGCGGGGAAAGTCGTGGACACAAACGGTGACAAATCATGAAACCATGAAGTTTCGGTGAAAGTCGCCAACACAAATCACGAAAGTCGCGGACACAAACCATCTCAACATGTCGAGATCTTTGCAAGAAAGTCGGTGACAAGTCCACGACAAACCCGTTTGTGTCGCTGTAATGGAATTTAGTCCGTTACAATGCACGGGGAAAGTCGGCAACAAAGTCCGCGACAAGTTCTCGACAAAGTCGCGGACTTGTCGCGGACACAAATCGTGAAAGTCGGCGACGTGATTTGTGTCGCAGACTTTCAGGATTTGTGTTCGCAATAAGTTCGCGACTTTGTTGGGAACTTGTCCCGGACTTTATCGCAAAGTCGGCGTAATGGAATTTGGGCTTTACAGTGCAGTGTGTAATTCTTTATCGGTTGTCTGAAATCTACTCACCTACTTTTCTCTGAGTACGTCTTTCTTCTCACTTGGACAACGTTGAAAGACAGGGGCATCTAAACCTAGGTGGGAATGGCGCACGTTGTGTCATAGAAAAAGTTGGAGGAAGCAAATATATGGGGTCTGAAATATTTTTGGCTCACTCCGCTCGTGAAATTGTTCTCCTACCTTTAAAATCAAAACTGTGCGGTTGGCCGTGCATTAATGTCTAATATTTAGACATATACACTTGTGTCTAAAAAAACAGTCAAAATTGTTTTGTGACAACTTCGTCAAATTAAAACCAACTTTAATAATTTTTGGCACAAAGATGGCCAAGACGATAGAATTATGTAAGGTGCACTCATTTACCACATCGCCTATTTTATGTCAATTATATATAAAAACTGCGAGCAATTCATTTAATGTTGTATAAGCGCTGATATAAAGCGGGAAAAATCAAAGTGTATAAGCACGAACTAATGTATTTGCTTAGACATTTAATCTGTTCTCAGTAACCAGATATGTCCGGTATGGCTCCACCTTACCTGTCCACCGACTGTCAGCTGGTCTCTGACGAAGGTCGTCGTCAGCTGCGCTCTGCCAACTCAAGGACATGTGTCGTCAGAAGGACCTGCAGCAGCTATGGAGACAGATGCTTTGCTGCTGTGGAACAGTCTGCCAGCTCATCTGAGACAAACTGACATTAACTTTGAACAGTTTAAACGGCAGTTAAGGACATTTTTGTTCGGGCGTTGAAAGCACGGCGCATTGTGGCTATTGTTGCGTTTTCTAAATAATCTTACTTACTTGCTTACATGATTTATTACCAGTAGCAACTAACCACATACCTGCAAAATTTTATTAACTTTTTTCAGTCGGCAGCTGATTTGTTATGCTGTGTGTTAAAATACAAAATGGTGGCCGTCGCCATGTTAAATATCATTTTTGTTTGATTTTATAGCATAACTACATGTAGAACGTCGAACTTAGCTCGCACATGAAATTTCGTGCAAGTACATGCAATAGCAAATAAGTTATGAGCGATAAACAAAATTCAAAATGACGACCGCCGCCATCTTGAATTTATTATTTTTGTCGATTTTGGTCACACGTTCTACTTCTGGTAGCAGCCGGCAACATTACTGCAAAATTTCATTAATCTATGTCAATCGGCGGCTGAGTTATTGCTATAATTGTGCAAAAATGAAAGATGGCGGCCGCCATCTTGGATTTTATTTTTGTTCAATATTTTGGCATGCTTGTATGTGCGACCTCAAAAGTAATACATATGCCAAATTATGTGCAATAATAAACGAGATGTGAGCAATAAATGAAATTCAAAATGGCGGCCGCCGCCATCTTGAATTTATTATTTTTGTCAATTTTGGTCAAATGTTATATTTTCGGTGACAGCCGTCTACATTGCTGCAAAATTTCATTCATTTACGTCAATCGGCGGTCGAGTTGTTGCTGTTTGTGCAAAAATCCAAGATGGCGGTCGCCGCCATCTTGGGTTTTATTTTTGTTTAATATTTTGGCATACGTGCATGTAGGACCTCCAACGTAATAACGTAAACGTAAAGTCCTTCCTGAGCCTTACGGCCCATAGGGCGGCGCTGATCTCCGTTTTTAAGGCCCTCAGCCAGACACCAGTTTTTACACTGCGAGACCACGGACACGGGGCCAGTGTATCGCGCGGTGTGCCTGTTTACGTCCCAGCGCTGAAGCCGGTACCAAATTATACTGCTTGGTGACAGAGGCACACGTGTGTGAACAACTTGCCTAAGGTCGTTACCCGGCAGTGTTCCAGTGCGGAGTCGAACCTGCGCCCCTCAGTGACCTCAGGATTACAAGTCCGACGCGTTACCGTTAGACTACCGAGCCACACCAACGTAATACGCGTGCCAAATTTCGTGCCAGTATGTTCAATAGTAAACGAGTTATGAGCAATAGATGAAATTTAAAATGGCGGCCGCCGCCATCTTGAATTTTTTATTTTTGTCCATTTTGATCAAATGGTTTATTTCCGGTCGCAGCCGTCTACATTAATGCAGACTTTCATTCACCTACTAATTAAATTGACTACTTATATGCTTCTCTAGAATATTTCTCTGTCTGTCGTTTTTCCTTTTTATTTTCTCGTTAAATCCGCCAAAGAGGTTATGTTTTTGCCAGACTTCCTTTGTTTGTTTGTCTGTCTGTGTGTCAGCAAGATAACTCAAAAAGTTATGGACAGATCTTTCTGAAATTTTCTGGGAATGTCGGGAATGGCAAAAACTACCAGTGATTCAATTTTGGGGGTGATCCGGAAGGAATCCTGGATTCTGGATCACTTTGAAATTTTCGTTACCACTGTGTTAAAGAGGGCATAAGGGAACCGCTGGCAAAGCAAATATGGTGACGCCAACTGGCGAACAACATGGCCTTGGCGGAGGTCTACTGGCTCTGACTGCTTTCTAGTTTATTTATGTTATTTAGTCAAATGAATAACCAGTGACATAAACACGTCATTATTTAGTTAGCCTAAATTAATTTATTAGCACTATAGCAGTATCACATCTTAATCGCCGGTGCTTTAATACTGTTGGTTGGGCAACAGAAGGTCTGTCCATTTCTGGGTGTAGGTCTATTTGTAATTTTTTCCCCTCGAGCGCTACGTTCCTAACGTAGCGAAGAGGAGTATAAAGATTATATACAAAAAAAACTGGAAACAGTTTTTAATGTTGTGTAAGCGATGATGTAAAACAGCAAAAATCCAAAGTATAAGCACGAAGTAATGTATTAGCTTAGACATTTAATTTGTCCTCAGTAGCCAGATAAAAATGCTAATACATAATTTTTGTGCGTATACTTTGGATTTTTGCTGTTTTACATCATCGCTTATACAACATTAAATAAATTGTTTGCAGTTTTTTGAATGTAATATTTGCAGGTTTATATTAAAATTTGGAAAGTCACTATAGCCTGGTAGTTTTTACAATAACTACAACAGCTACTACATGGCTGGCATCTTGGATTTATTTTGCGCAAACACACAGAATAGCAGCCATGTTATGAGCAATAAATGGAATTCAAATGGCGTCCACCACAATCTTAAACTTATTACTGTTGTCGATTATGGTCACATAACCCACATCCAGTAGTTGCTGGCTACACTTCTGCAAAATTGTATAATTATATCTCAATCAGCAGCTACTGTACGTTATTCGGGCCTACGTTTCGTGCAAAAATACAAAATGGCGATCGTCGCCATACTGGATGTTGTTTTTGTTTAATATTATGGTACAGCTGTTTTATATATAGGATGTGAAATTTAGTCCACCTGCCAAATTTCGTGCAAATACATCTAGTAGCAAGCGAGTTATAGGCGATAAACCAAATTCAAAATTTGAATTTATTGTCATCGCCAATTTTTGTCACATGGTCTATTTCCAGTAGTGACTGGCTACATTTCTGCAAAATTGCATTAGGCCTAATCGACCTCAATCGGTCGCTGAGTTATTACTTTCTGTGCAAAAATTTGAATTTATGGCGGCCGACGCAATCATGGATTTTATTTTTGTTTAATTATGGTATTCCGAACGTAAGACCATAAAGTGAATCCACGTGCTAAATTTCGTGCGAATATATCAATAGCAAGCGAGTTATGGGCGATAAACTGAATTAAAAATGGCGGCCGTTGTCATCGTGAATTTATGACTACTGCCAATTTTGGTTACATGGCCCATTTCATGTAATGGCTGGCTACACTCCTGCAAAATTACATTAATCTAACTCAAACACGAGCTGAGATATTAGTGTTTGTGCAAAAATCCAAGATGGCGGCCGCCGCCATCTTGTATTTTATTTTTCTTCAATATTATAGTCAATTCGTACCTAGAACCATAAAATGAGTCCCCGTGCCAAATTTCGTGCAAATATACACAAGAAAAAAAGCGAGCTATGGGCGATAAACTGTTTTCAAGATGGCGGCTGTCGCCATCTTGAATTTACTACTGTTGCCAATTTTGGTCATATCACTTGCAGTAGCTGGTTACACTCCTGCAAAATTTTATTAATCTGACTCAAACGGCAGCTGAGTTATTAGTGTTTGTGCAAAAGTCCAAGATGGCGGCCGCCGCCATCTTGTATTTTATTTTTGTTTAATATTAGAGTCAATTCGCATGTACGACCATAAAGTGAGTCTACATGCCAAATTTCGAGCAAATATACGCAAAAACAAGCGAGCTATGGGCGATAAACTGAATTCAAAATGGCGGACGCCACCATTTTGAATTCACTACTGTTGCCAATTTTGGTCATATCACTTATTTCCTGTTGTGGCTGGCTACACCCCTGCAAAATGTCATTATTTTAGCTCAAACGGTAGCTGAGTTATTAGCGTTTTTGCAAAAATCTAAGATGGCGGTCGCCGCCATCTTGGATTTAATTTGTGTTCAATATTATAGTCAATTTGCATGTAGGACCATAAAGTGAGTCCACGTGCCAAATTTTGTGCAAACATACGCAATAACAAGCGAGCTATGGGCGATAAACTGAATTCAAGATGGCTGCTGCCGCCATCTTGAATTTACTACTGTTGCCAATTTTGGTCATATAACTTATTTCCTGTTGTGGCTGGCTACACTCCTGCAAAATTTTATTATTTTAACTCATAAGGCAGCTGAGTTATTAGTGTTTGTGCAAAAATCAAAGATGGCGGCCGCCGCCATCTTAGATTTAATTTTTGTTCAATATTATAGTCAATCCGTACGTAGGACCATAACCTAAGTCCACGTGCCAAATTTCGTGCAATAACAAGCGAGTTGTGGGCGATAAACGGAATTCAAAATGGCGGCCGTCTCCATCTTGAATTTATTATTATTGCCAATTTTGGTTACATGGCCCATTTCATGTAATGGCTGGCTACACTCCTGCAAAATTACATTAATCTAACTCAAACGGCAGCTGAGTTATTAGTGTTTGTGCAAAAATCCAAGATAGCGGCCGCCGCCATCTTGGATTTAATTTTTGTTTAATATTCTACAGGGTGTTCCAAAAGAACGGATACCCAGTTTATTTGTGGGATAACTTTGGTAATTCAGCACCGATTTTAACCATTCTTTCACTGTTACAAGCAGAAATTTATGGCGCGTAAACTTGTAGTTCTTCCGCCCACCGCGCCTTTATTGTGTGACCACATTACCTAGCAAAACAGTTCTCAGTTCGTAAGCCCATGATTAAACAGCGATCATCCTTTGTTATTCTGCCCATATGAAACGATTTATTCTAAAAATTATTACTGGTAAACAAAGTAAATAAACAATATGACGTAACAATGACGTCACAAGGCACTACTGCGAATAAGTAAGTAAGCTTAACTATTTTATGCTACGAAATTGATATCTTTATGTGTTGCCTGTTCTCCGAGACTACTGTAGCTTTGACAGTGTTTGTTTTGCTAGGTAATGTGGTCACACAATAAAGGTGCGGTAGGTGGAATAACTTCACGTTTACGCGCCCTAAATCTCTGCTTGTAACAGTGAAAGAATGGTTAAAATCGGTGCTGAATTACCAAAGTTATCCTAAAAATAAAATTGGGTATCCGTTTTTTGGAACACCCTGTAGACTTTTCTAGTCAATTCGTACGTAAGACCATAAAGTGAGTCCACGTGCCAAATTTTGTACAAATATACACAACAACAAGCGAGCTATGGGTGATAAACTGAATTCACTAGTAATAAATTCAAGATGGCGGCGGCCGCCATCTTGAATTTATTACTATATTGCCATTTGCCACTTTTGGTCACATGGCCTATTTCCTGTAGTAGCTGGCTAAACTGCTGCAAAATGTCATTAATCTATCTCAAACGGCAGCTGAGTTATAGTGTTTGTGCAAAAATCCAGAAACATGCGTTTTGAGTCCTCATTGGTCGTGATCGATCCTATGGTGTGATCTGGACGTGACGCGAAGAGTACAAAAAGAAAGAAAGAACCAAAAGTAAGCAAAAATTCGCCATTTTCGCATACCCCCTTCCCGTCGTCCCACATCGACCAAATTTTGTGTGCAGGGTCGTATCCCGGATATCTTTCTTTTTTGAGTTTCAGAAAGATCGGTTGAAAATGTGGGAGCAGTGGGGGGTCGAATTTTTGGTTTTCCCATTGACTTGGCACATCGCTTATACAACAGCTTGTTGCTATCGCACAAGCCGTGAATTCATCGGGTCTAGTTGCAGAGCTCTGGAGCAGTGTAATATTGAGGACCGACCGACCGACCAACGACCGACCTCTGTTCCTGGAAGAGCCTTCTTGGAAGAACTTCAAACGGCCATATCTCCATAACGGTGCTAGATAGACTCATGGTCACTATGGGCCACCGAGAGGAAGTCGACCCCCGCGAGGAATACTTTGCACATAGAGCGTCGCAATTTCAATTTGGGAAGTTGAAATCTGCTTGAAATGGGAGCCACAGCCTCTTTTTTCCAAAAATATTAAAAACGTGTACTTTGTAGTTCAAGGTTGCTGATTTTGGTAGCAATCGATAAACTTGATGAAACTTTATATTAATGATTAATAGCAATCTTAGCCATTTTCTTCCTTTTTTCATTTGGCGCTTTTGATCGGAGTGCTGGATTTTAAATTTCTGGAAAAACTTTACAGATCCGAAAAGTAGCGTCTTTGTCCCAGCCCACACTAAAGATTTAGCAATTCTGGCTTGCGTCGTTTTAACACCAGAGAAAAAGAGCTTTTCCTGAAGACTCTAAATAAACTTCGCCACTGTAAACAATGACAAAATATGAACTGGTGTACTATGTGCATATAGGCCTACTCTGCAGCAGCGACAAGACGTCGTTGATTGCGTCTGTTGCCATTGGCAACGCGCACCGACTGCAGCAGCAGCAGATGCAGCATCACGCATCATTATTACAGACTGACAGGGACAGATAGACAGGCGAGCTGTCGCAAATCAACTAGGCCTACATTTGCTGTTTGGCTGACAACTACAATCGCTGGACAGCAGACCTACAAATGATGCGGAATAAAGACATCTTTGAAGCCGGTAAGCAACCAACCGCGATTGCCGATTTTTGTTGCTTACGAGAATTTTTGCTCGGGTTAATGTCGTGTATGAATATCAGATTTGCCACGATCCGCAGCCATCGGTGCAACAAAGCTTTTTGGATCTAGTCGCGGGTGTCAATGCCCGAAGGGTTGACAGCTAGGTCGGGTTTTGGAAAAGGGACAGCAAATCCATTGCTCGTAGTCGTTCGCTCTCCTGGGTCTATGTAAAAATCGCCACTACACAGACATTGTCAGTCAGCAGTGCAGTTTTCATATTTAGTACACTTACAACATTTATTTCACTTAGGACTACACCTAATGAAGAGCTCAGTACTGAGCCATATGCGCAGTCAGCGTAGTGCGACTGAAATACGCAGTATTTAGCCTATATACATACAGGGTGGGCCAAAAAAAACCGGACCTGTTTGAGCATTGATAACTCAGCGATGGTTAACTGTAAAAAGGCGTGTCATATGTCAAAAGTTTCAGAATGTTGTAAACAAAAAGGGCCGAACTTGCATAGCAAATCATTTAAATATTCTTTGCCTAATTTGCATAAATCCTCATTACTGCTGAAATTAGGCATTTGCCTGCATTTGACTAAGTTTCCATAGTTTTCACCAAATTCCCTATATATCGCACTAATGCGATATTTAGTATTTCTCGCCGTTCGTTTTAATTCGCGTACTTTGACTAAATATACGATATTTTTCTGAAAGGTGACGCACCCCTTTTCGACCTACTTAGTCAAAATTCACATTTTCCGCAAAGTCTGGTATGGGAATGCGGTACCGATGGATTGTTGGATAGGGATTTCAGCGGTCTAAACCGTTTCCAGATCTGTTCAGTAGTTTAGCTAAAAATTGGGGTGTTCACGCTAAGTTAATATACAAATACCGCTCTCCATCGCCATCGCATAACGAGCATAGTGGCGCCATCTTGCAAACGCTTTTAAGCCAGGTCACGGGTCATACTTACTGCATAAGTGCCATAAGTGCCAAGTGAAACCCCTTCACCCAGCGGCATAAAATTTTGTCGCAATATATTACAGGCTCTATCTCACCTGGTCTTGAAACGGTACCGGATCGTGACACCAGGACAGACGGACGGACAGACGGACAGAATTACCGTAGCTAATACGCGCCAGAGCTATGCTATGCGTAAAAACAGTAGCGCCTTTTACCAAATTACTACGGCACTGTACTTAAAACCGCGGATGTGCGAAATACTATATTCATTCATTTTATTATTGCAGCATTTTCCGGACACATTTGCCGAGTGAAGAAATTAATCAAAGAAGATTCTCAAGTAAGAAAATCTATGCGTGTCACACACGACAGGTTGTAAAGGAGTATCAACTGACTCCGTTTTTAGGAAATTAGTAATATTATATCTCGGCATTCGCTTAACATACATTTTTGTCCGTACATAAAAAAAGCCATGACCGTTACGGGCACCAAATTCTGCGCATTTCTTGCCAACATCTGTTCAGCCGTTGCACCCGCTAAGGGCGGAGGAGACTGTCACGCTCTTCAAGTGAACTTTTGGAGCACCATGCAGTAATCTCCTCCGTCGGCAAAATTTCGTTCTGTTGAAAAATTGTCGGGGCATGCATTTGACTTTCGCGCTCGGTTGGACATGGTCAGCTGGTTGGCCAGGCCACGTGACTGCAGCTGCTGCCTGGTCACGTGACTGCAATCGAACCTGTGCTCGCTGCGGACAGCGGTTGTGTGAAACGTACTTTTTGTGTTTCATTGTGTGCGATCGTAGAACTTGAAATGCATGTTTTGCGTTTTTGCTTTTGTAAATACATTTTATAGAAAACGTTTTGGGCTGTTAAGCGTTGTTAGTTTACTCTCTTTAACAACAAATCCGGTGCAAAAGTTATAAAATATAGGCAGAATTACCAAGCTGAACTAAGAGCAAAAATAACCAAATATAAATCTCGATCACTGTGACAAACCCCACCTCTCACTCTCCATTTGCCCCCAGAGTTTCGCCACGTAGGCCTAATGCATTTTAAAATGGCTGACCAGTCGTTGCCTAGTAATAGGCATCAACAACTGTGACAGTTGGTTTTTTGACAGGATTCTTTACACGCGGCCGTAGACTGTCATAGAGTCTAGTCCGGTGAAGGCACAGATAAAGCCGTGATGTTTTTGTTTATTGGTCCGTATGCATACTAGGCCTAATCGTACATGCATTGTGTCGGTGGATAGATCTAATAATGCATGTAACTGCAGTACGCTAATGTTCGCGACGACGCCGGTCAGACGCCGTTACACAAAGCAGCAATGAATGGTCGGCTGGACTGCATACAGCTACTGCTGGAACAATGCGTTGACGTCAACTCCATTGATCACTCAGGTAACTGACGTCGTGACTGCTGCTGTCTGCTATCACAGGCTGTGCGGTAGCGCAGCACTGTTGTAGTAGTCCGAGTCCACATGACATATTCCCGTAGGATTTGCTTGCTAAAATTGATTTTTTACATTTTCAGTTAACTTTGGTGAAACCATTTGGAAAAATGATGAGGTACAAATTTTCTCGACCATTGGTGACCTTCTGTTGCTATGGCAACCAGAAGCCCTTAGCAACAAGCTTAGTGTGCCTATAGCACAGATAATAAATGTCTAAATGTGTTCAATACCATAGCTATAATGAGCTGTTCATACGTCACTAAGTACAAGGAATCCAACGATGTATTTTCCGCATAGCAACGGTTGCTATGAAGAGAGATTTTGCATAGCAACAGCCTATTCAGCAAAGATATAAGCATGAGACCTGAGCCAAAACTTAGCTACCATATGAAGTAAGATCAGTGGTTATAGTTTTGCCTAGCAACCGTTACTGAAATATTACAAAATGTCCTGAAAATGATGTCCCACAATACTTGATAGCAAAATGACTTACTGTATTTATTTACCTGTTTACATCGATTTAGTGTCATATTGTGTTGACAAAGAATAGTTTCACAATTTCTTGGTATGGGGTGGTTTCTAAAGCTGTGCGGGTATGGCATTTTCGGCTACCCAACCCGGCCTGTCATGCACGTTACCTGAAGGCCTACCTGACTTATATCCGTACCGCTGTACCCCTGTACGCATTCCCGCAGGTACGGGTTTCCATACTCTGCCCATGCACACCAACTGTCTGGCAGTCTACATTCTACATGAGGGGTCATTTATCCCCCACAGCATAAGAAATTAACCTTCTCAAGTCACACCAACCTCTCCTTATTTCTCTCTTCCTATCTATCCCTTTGCCACTCTTTTCATCCGACAAAAACCAGCTGAGGTCTGGATGAGCGAATGTCGTAGTTGATCATGTATGTTGTCCCTAGTCAAACACACACTTCGTAGTTAGAAATGCGTTATTGTCTAATTGTCTATTAGTCATAACAGGCTGAATGGGGGTTAAAAAATTTGAAATTAATATTTAACGTATTTATTCGCAAAAATCGAAAAAATTACAATGGCGCCTATGGGGAAAATTAAGCAATTCTTTAAACGGTCATAACTTTGGCTGTGTATAAG
>Ga0209671_1006002_pt1 | contig 12387 bp, 6 predicted proteins | sample WorMetHERISLAND2_2_FD_187401 | JGI IMG/M metagenome (GOLD analysis project Ga0209671, IMG submission 187401) | Marine gutless worms symbiont microbial communities from Max Planck institute for Marine Microbiology, Germany - Olavius geniculatus... | ecosystem: Host-associated > Annelida >...
TGTTAAAGAATGGCAAGAACTGTGGAACCAGTGTACATCGAATAAACTTTACAGTGTGCAACCGGTCGTTGGTCGCAGTGTCAGTTCATCACTGGACTGCTATGACTCAGTCCTTATCCACCGTCTTCGAATTGGTCATACAAGACTTACAAACTCTTATCTCCTAAAGAGAGAGAGAGTCACCCGGTATGTGAAGCTTGCCATTCTCTCCTCACAGTCAAGCACATTTTGGTAGACTGCACCCGTTACAGTGCAGCACGTCAGAGATATTTTGGAGTGGACACACTTAAGGACGTTTTTAAAAATGTTGCATCTCACAACATCATCGCTTATGTCAAAGATATCGGCTTTTACAATCGTATATAATGTTGTTTTTACATTAGCTTAATAGCCTTGATCTTAACAAGTATTTTAACTTTGCTTTTAATACATGTATTAACTGCTTTTAACTAATTTTAACCATGTATGGCACTGAATGGCCTATTTTGTGCTGATGTGCCGTTAAGAAACTACTCACTCACTCACGTTACGGAGATATAGCGTTTCAAAGATAATGGGGGTCACAAGTTTGATTTTTTGGGGTCACGTGACGTCATCGTTCACGTGACCATTCGACTCGGCATATGCGGTTTCCTATTGGTGGTCCATTGAAACCATGCGTCTATCTTTCACCGTTACAGAGATATAAAGCCTCAAAGTTGCATTTGCCCATGTTAAAGGCCAAAAGTTCACTGCGCATGCTCCGGGTCACGTGACCTGTAGGCAGGGGGTAAAAAATTACCACATATTTGGAATTCCCAGGTCCACATTGCCTATTCACTATACAACTTCTATGAGGCTACGATGACGATTAAGGGCCGTTTGTAGGTGAAAATAAGTGACAATGTTGCTTTATTTAATGTTTGCAAATGACGTCACAGTGACGTCATTGTAATAAAACTCACAGCTACTACTGAGAATTATATTCCCTACAAAATGTATATTTCAGATTTTTAATATTTGGAAAACTAACAGAATAACACTGTTTTGTCTAACTTAATCATCGACCGACCCTCATATAATGCAAATATATACAAACATGGTTGGTGGCGTGGCATAGTAGTAATGTGTCTGATCAGATCAACGAAATTACTCTATGGCAGGCCCAGCTAGTACTTGGATGGGTAACTCTACAGGGCAGCTAAACCATCTCAGTACGAAGCCAGCCAGCTAGGTCGACTCAGTCTTCTACCCTCTGTGGGATGGTAAAATGAGTATCAGCTGTCTAGCTGAGTAATAATAAATGGCGATGGTGAATGTAGTTTCTGTAGCTGCCTACTGGCGGATCTATTGACTCAAGCTGATTGGCTTGGTTCAAAGGTCGTCAGCCACCTGGCACTCGTGCTCAAATGAACCGGGTCAACTCTCGAAAAGGCTGTGCCATGATGATAGCACCATAAACATTGGCATTGGTATTATTTTCATTATTATTATATGTATCTTACAGCAAATTAACACATAATATGTATAATGATGAACCCAAAAATATGTTCAGATAATAGTATTACTGTTTTATCAAATAATAATACAGGGAAACACGGCAAACAACAATAATAATAAATCTTAGAAATAACAGTCTAATCAAACAAACCCAATCAGTAGGCCTAAACATATCAATAACAAAGGCCCAGTAAAATAATCTCAATAAATGTTTTCAAAGAAGTTATGACAAAGTAACAGTAGATTTACTCACAGAACCTAATCAAAGTAACATAAGTCGTGTGTTTATTAATAAAACAGTCACAAATTAATGTCACAATATAACAAAAATAAACACAAATAATTTCCAAATTTACAATGAAGTCAATGCAAATATAACGTCAAACTATAACTCATTCGAGTTTGTAATATTGTTACCAAAACAACGGGAGCACAAAAAATACCATACACAAAAGAAACACACACCAAGAAAACGCCATCTCACAAACAGGGAGATGGTGCTGACATCTGTTGACGAACACCGAAGGGCAACAGCGACAACGACGACTTGGTCGATGGTGGCAGACTGCTGGACCCGCAGACAGCAGATGCATGTGCTGCCCTGTATGAATTCATTGTTGTAAATGGCCAAACTATGACTTCTAAGTTTCACAAGGTAGTGTAGCAACCTTATTTAGGTGAGGTGAGCTAAACTAGAGTCGTTTACGTCATGTTTCTTTTTGATATTGCATGCCAAAAATTGTCAAAATTGGTTAATGTTTCATGGAGTTGTTTAAAAAATAAAAATGGCACATATTTCTTTGAGACACGATGTATATATATATATATGTTTGTCATAGATAGCGAGTGTTGCACATTGCTCGCTTGTACACGTAGTAGCTATGAGGAAGGAATGTTAAAATGTGGGTGGTTTATACTGTTTGCAGGCAGCTGTGATCAGTGCGGCAAGCCCAGTAGTGGCTCTGCTTCTGTTCTGGGGTGCGGCAGTGGATGTCATTGACTCGGAGGGTCGTACAGTGCTCGGTGTAGCGGCTCAGATGGGTGATGCTCGCATTGTGAGGCAGCTGCTTGATCGAGGTCTTGATGAGTTGCATCGCGACAATGCCGGCTGGACCCCACTGCATATTGCTGCATTCGAGGGACATAATGAGGTGAGCCAGTCTTTCTGATAAGTCTCTAGACTTTCGTGAATTGCAGGTTGTTATCTCTGCCAAGGTGAACGTAGTGAACACTGAACGTTGGTGGAGATTAAAGAGATCGCGTTTTCTGTCTGCGTGTGTGTGTGTCTATGCACATCAGTGACTCATCATGCATGACGTCATTGCTTTTGTGACGTCACACCAAGGCGCCGCTGCAATAGCGCCGCTGCATTCAGCGTCTTGGCATGATGTCACAAGGGGTCAGCCTATTTGCGATGTCATTTATACGAGGGTTGTTTAATAAATTTTAGGATTGATATTCTTATAGAATGACAGTAAATTGCACATTTCTGACAGTTATGTTACTTTTCAACATATTCTCCCTGCAGTTCTCTGCAATGTTCCCATTGTTCTACAAGTCGGCAATAACCCGTAGCATTAAGTTTTTGTTGGCGTCGTGTAGAAATTTTGGGACACACTACTGTCCTGCTATAGTGCAATTTAGGGCTAACGTTACCAAGGCGTACTATAGCTGAGCGCAGAAAAAACACTTATGTAGAGAGAGCCGCGTAATTACTCTCTGCTACACGGTAATTGGTAGGTAATGAGAGCTGTAGACGGTCGTGTAAAACGTGCTGGGTGTATGTATGAACGCCAGCAAGGAGGATGTTATGGTAAATTAAAAAAATAACTAAATTAGCTATTTAAATAGGTTAATTAGCATAATAAATTAATTATTAAAAGCTAAGGTTGAGAGAGCGACCAATAGGAGGCCTAATTTGACCCCTGAGACCCTGCTATAGTGCAGTTTAGGGTTAGGGTTACCAAGACGTACTACAGCTGGATGCAGGAAAAACACTCTTACATAGAGAGAGCCATGTAATTGTCCTTTGCTGCGCGGTAATTGACAGGCAATGAGGGTTCTTGACGGTCGCGTAAGACATATTGGACGTATGTATAAACCTCAACTAGAAGGATGTTACGGTAAATTAGAAAAATAATTAAAATAGTTATTTAAATAGGTTAATTAGCATAATTAATTAATTATTTAAAGCTAGGGTTGACAGAGCAGCCAATAGGAGGCCTAATTTAGCCCTAAATGCCCAACTATAGTGCAATTTAGGGTTAGGGTTTCCAAGGCGTACTACAGGCGGACACATGTAAAGGTACCAGGGTGTTCCAAAAGTGGGCGGGGCACCTGTCAACTCGTCAACAGACCTCCTGTTGTGGTCCAAAACGTACAAATCATAGCTACTGGCACTCCAAGTCGAACCATGGGGCGAGCGGCTGGACACGGCTATGGATCATGTGTGCCGGAGTCAGCCGATCGGCGATGTCGCGTAGAGCATTGTCGTACATCATGAACAGCTCGTCGACGCTCTGAGACAGCGACGGCAAACAACCGATGGCGCTGTCCTTGACTACCTGAACAAACTTCAATTGATCGACTCTGCGCCAGCTATGGACGACGCGGGTTAGCCGCGGACTGGAACTGTGATGTGCTGGCTGACAGCACGTGATCAGGCTGTGGTCAGAGAATGTGGCGACGATGTCCAGCGTACCGCCAAGGTTGTGGGTGGCGTCGACGTCGTGCTGCTGCAGATCAAACGCGTCGAACAGTGCGTCCAGACGGGCAGCGTCAGCATCGGCCACGTCGTCGACATGGATGTTGATGTCTCCACCGACGATGACAGGTCCACTCTGCAGCAGTAGGGTATACCGTCGTAAGCTCGTCGAAGAAGGCGCTGGTCACGTGGATGGACACAGGTTGGTAGATCGTCTGATATCAGAGTAACAGACTCTCCATCGGCCGACAATGACGTCATATCCGCAGCAGACACTTAGTTTCTAAAGAATGCACGTTTCACTGATATATAGATTGTGGAAAAAAATTGTAGTCTAATACGTTCGGGCTCCAAACTTTTTGACCGGCCCTCATATCTTTGGACTGCATGGTGCTATATAAGTTTTGTATTATTATTATTATTAGGGCTGGCAACGATTAAATTTTTTTAATAGTTAACTTTTTGAAATTTAACTATTAATTAGTCGTTAATTTTAGTTAAAATTCAGTCATTGAAAATGCGTTGTTTAAACCATAATATCAATAAAAAAGTCACTGTAGAGTTACATGCACTGAAAGTGTTAATGAATTAAGAACCTTTTAGGTTTTTAATGTTAATGACACCAGTCCCGGAGACAAACAAGCATGTTCACGGTTGATGGATCCAGCGACGAACGTCTCTTGTTGACGATGTATCCGGCAGAACCGTTAATCGTTAAAAATAAAATTAATCGTTAATTTTCTTTGTTAGTTAACGATTAAATTAATCGTTAAAATCCGCAGCTCTAATTTATTTTAATAATTTTTGGAAAGAATATTCCTGAGACAACTGGCCATCAAATCATTAGGTAGTTTCCCACCTCACGCATCGTATGTTTCTGCACTACCTGGGGAAATTAGAACCAATGAAATATTACATTTTTACCTAAAGTGGTATTATTACTTAATCTAAATAACGGACAGAAACACATTTTGTTTACATTTTTGACGCTTTGGCTAACACTTTGTCCAACTGTTACATCACAAACATGGAGACGATTTCTCCATTCATTGATGGCAGTATCGATCATGTTATGCTCCAGACTAATGCAGACTTCACCAGTTTCTTCTTGAATTTATAAACGTTGCTTAACGTCATATGGTAGACGTACTGCTGCACGACAGTCAAACCTTGTAATCGACTGTCTCTTGGGGGCCACAGATCAGGACAGACAAAATTTATCAACGTTTATTTTATCATTTTAACGTGTATTTTGCTTGGTCTGATTTCCCTAGGTAGTGCAAAAGCAGACATTGAGTGAAATGGGAACTTAAACAAAAATTTAATAGCCAGTTGTGTCAGAAATATGTATGTCAAAAATTACTGAAATCTGCTTCAGGTTACGGACAATAATGTTAGGAATGTTTCTTTCACATTTCTTTTGCATATTTCAATGCATAGTTGACTCGGTTTTCTTTCCCAAGGTAGTGCAGAAGCAGACGTTCAGCGAAATGTAAAACTGAATGGCCGTTTAATGGCAAGTTGTGTCAAGAATATTTATACGAAACATTATGAGAATCTGATAATTTTTGTTCACGTTAGAATCGAAAATGTCCAGGATGTTTTTTGAGACACAGTGTATGTTTGCAAACTGCAATGAATCATCACTTGGTTGGTGGCATGGCATAGCGGTAACAAGTTTCATCTGATCAACAAAGTTACTCTACGCCGGGTGGGCTGGGTCAGTACTTGGACAGGTGACTGCCTGTGGGCAGGTAAATCATATCGGTATGAAGCCAGCCAACTAGGTCGACTCAGCCATCTACCCTCCGTGGGATGGTAAAATGACTATCAGCTTTCGGGCAGAGTAGTAATAAATGGCGATGGTTAGTGTAGTACTTGTAGCTGCCTATAAATGGATCTGAGGTTCAGATCGATTGGTCTGGTCTAAAGGTCGGCAGCTGCATGGCGCTCATGCTGCTCTGACTAAATGAACCGGGTGAACTATCGCAGTGGCAGTTCACTGCTACGATATCAGCACCATAAACATTGTCGCTGCTATCACAATTACTTTCAGCTATCATCAATCATCATCATCATCATCATCATCAAAAAGTGCATCAGTTACTTTAAGAACACAATAATGCCATCCTTACTTCCAGCAATATAAAGTTGGAGAGTAAAGATGTTAAAAGTCACCAAACATGGCTTAAGTTAAACTGTTCTATTTACTCCATGGAGTGCTGGTGTCAGTAGTACAACAGTTTTCTATAACATCTACCATGATATTAAATGGCAGTGTGTAAAATACAATAAATGAAACTAAAATACAAACAAAAGCAAAATAAATAAAAAAAATGCACCATAAAAAAGTTCAAGAAATTTGAGCTAATGCTCACCAGATGCACGAAAGCATATAGCAGTTCTGGTTCAGTAGTTTAGCTGAAAATTGGGGTGTTCACACTAAGTTAATATACAAATACCAAATTCTCTATCTGGATCGCATAAGGATAATTCTGTGGCGCCACTTTGTGAATGATATAGACTTGTGTCGCAGTCCGAAATCGCCAAAAAATCCATAAAACCACTTATTTTGGCGTTCAAGGTCATTCAAGGTCAATGAATTTGGCGCCAATCGAGAGAGAGTGTACGACTTCCTATTAGTGATTTGGCGCCAATCGAGAGAGAGTGTACGACTTCCTATTAGTGATTAATATTAACCTAAGCCCTATCTCGCAATGTTACTGAGATACAGCGACTTATTGCCAAAAATCGCAAATTTTGCCCACCCCCCTTTCATTTAGTGCCCTCTTTCGGGATGACCCCTTCGAATTTATGGAAAAGCTTTATGGATCCTGAAACTAGAGTCTTCCAGGCAGCAGATGGTGAAGATTTCATGATTCTAGCTTGCACCTTTTTTGACTGAACCACCCGTGTGATGGACAGACAGAATTGCGATGTCTAAGATGCACTGAAAGCAGTAGCTGCTTTCGCATGTAAAAATGTAAGTGCCAGAGCCAGACTGCAGACCAAATAAATGACAATAGCTGAGATACCATTTCCTGAAGTTACAGACATGTTCAATGTCATGCACAGAAACAGTAGCAAGAGTGGCATGCACTCACACTATGACTTGGTGGCGAAGGCTTCTTTTTCTTTGCCTTCGGACTGGTAAAATCGTCTTCCTGTCCAGCAACAGCGAGGTCAGACTTGGTGACGTGTGAGCTTTTCCTCTTGATGCTGTGTGAAGACTCAGATGACAACCTTACTGGGCCGGCATTCTTCGACTGCAGCGCTCTAAGCAAGTAAGCATACAGTTTATAACACATTCTTACAAGTAAGCGAGTGAGTAGCTCTATGTCATGCTTGTAGGGACTGGGACGAGGTCCTCAAAAAATGACCTCAACCTCAAGGACAGCTTGACAACAAAAGAATCATGGCCTTAGCAGTTAGCATGGACTGAAAAACCCTGGGTTTGGTCCTTAATCTTGGTTTTTGAATTTAGACTGGTAAAATCATCTTCCTGTCCGGCGGCAGTAAGGCAACAGAGGTTGCCGAAACATCAACAGTAATTAAATAAAAGATTGTTTTTTGATGCATTTAAATGACTTATTGAACAAAGCAATAAAAAAACATGCAAATTGTAACACGACGTAAATATACATAGTTATACACAAAATCCTTCGGAATAAAATCACACCTGTCGTGTGATGAAGCCGTCTTTGTGGTTTGCTTCTTGCTTCTGTTCTCTGCATCCTCATCTCCATGGGACGTGCGAACAATGATGACTGGAGGGTGTGGAGGCTTGGTTGCAGTTGTCTTCGATTTCACCTTAACCTTACAGCAACAGATGAACGCACACTGCCACTGTAGCCCTCAGCACAGCTTTAGCCAGGAGCAAAAAATCATGAACTGGCATAAACTCCCACCGTAATATATCCACATCCGAAGTTTAAACTTCACAACTACCATATTTCCTGAGATATCGTGTAATAAAAAGTGCTCTGGAAATTAACACAACCAATTTGACACACAAGTTCTGGGTGCCACTAAATACTGCAAAAAATAAACCATATAAAGACGTTTACTAAATTTTGACAACTGATGAGCAAACGACAAATGATACAAGTACTCATTACACAGTTCTAACAAATTCTTACAAAAACATAAGCTTACTGTAGCGTAAAAATCACAGAGAAACAACATAACATAAACAGCACTAACTGATGACATACAAAAACAATGTCTATCACAGTGATGGAGGCATAACAAAAAATTACAATAAGAGTAAAATACCTTTTCAGCATTAGCATTATCCTCAGCTGATGCTCGATCATCTTTCCTTGAATGGTCATCGGTAACATCGACAGCTGGCTGAGTACTGTCAACTACTAGAACTTCTTGCTGCCGCCGCTGCAGTGTACTGATGGATGTAAACACTGGACTCTCTGGCACCATGTTCACACTGTCAACGTCTGCACTTTCTGACGGCGGCTTGTCTGCTGCTTTGGCATATAGCGTCAATGGGATGGATAACTTCTGTTGCTGTACAGGAGGTGGCGTGGACAGTGTCTCGAAAAATCAAACTGTCTTGCTGCGTGCCAAGCATGGCAACATAATGCCATAAGGACTAGAAGAAAATTTGTCATCGGACACCTTCCGAGCCTGTGCATTAGTGGTAGCACTTAGTGACCGCTTCTGGACCACTGGCGGTTTCTCAGCAGGTGCAGAAACCACAACACTGGTACCATCTTGGCCCTCTGAAATTTCCATGCCCTTGTCACTCGCTGGATACACTGACAGAATCGTAGGTCCCGGGAGTGTTGTTGTCTTTCGACTCTTTGAATCTGTATGAACAGACTGTTTCTCCTTGGCCGATTCCTTTGTGGTCTTCTTAGCTGCATGATGGCTGCCTGTCGGTTTTGTGTTTTGCTGAGATGGCTGCTTCACTACCGTAGTGCCATCAGGCGCTGTTTCGGGAGCACCAGCATCACTAGAGATGCTGCCAATCAACTGCGTTGACTTAGACACGTTTAAATTCGTGAGCTCCATATCTATAACTTCCAATGAGGTCCTATTTCCTGCTGGTGACAAATCCTTGGCCTGCTCCGCTGCACCAGAAAACAAGTCATCATCCACCCAGTTTTTTCCTCTGGTATTCCATCTGCAGATGCATTGTGATGACACTGCTCCTGATCTAAAGTTATGCCAATAACAAAAACATTAAAACGCAGACACCATGACATCATGAAAAGCATCTGAAATCATCTCTGTCATCTTTTGCGCGCGAAAGCAGCTACTGCTTTCAGGCGTCTTAGCCATCGCAATTCTGTCCATCCGTCTGTCCGTACGTCAGTCTGTCACATGGGTGGATCAGTCAAAAGCGGTGCAAGCTAGAATCACCAAATCTTCGGCCTCCCGGAAGACTCTAGTTTCAGGAACTGTAAAGCTTTTCCATAAATTCGAAGTGGGTCATCCCGAACGAGGGCGCTGAATGAAAGGGGGTGGGCAAAATTTGTGATTTTTGGCCGACAAGTCGCTGTATCTCAGTAACGGTGCAAGATAGGGCCTAGGTTACTACTAATCACTAATAAGAAGTCATATACTGGCTTTAGATTGGCGCCGAATTCAATGACCTTAAATGACCTTGACACGAGCTGTGACACAAGTCTATATCATTCACAAGGTGGCGCCACGGAACTATCATTATGCAATCCAGATAGAGAATTTGATATTTGTATATTAACTTAGCAAGAACACCCCAATTTTCAGCTAAACTACTGAACCGGAACTGATATAGGCTTTCGTGCATCTCGTGAGCATTAGCACAAATTTCTTGTTTTCCAGGAAAGGTCTCAGTCTACAAGACTGGGTTAAAACAAACAACAAACATATAAGCTCAAAAACTCAATGGAAGCTCAACCAAAAAAGTTCAATGACTGAAAAAATTTTCTAAACAAGAAAAAGCCCTATCTGTGGCAATTACCGCGGTTAGCATTTAATCAAAAATTAACAGTTAACAAAAGGTTAATTTTGTTTTGAAGCTATTTCCTAACAATTGATCATTACCAGCTGCAGTTGTCTGCTAGGGTTCACAATCGATGCAAACTCTTTAGTGTGCTTTAATTCCAAGCCCTGAGTAGCAACGAGCAAAAGCAAATACAGAAGATAGAAATGCAGCACAAAACCAAGCTAGATCAGATGGACAGGGTGCAATCGGAGCATATAAAGCACTGAGAGTGGTTTTCCATAACTTTCATAGACATTTTCATGTTTGCTTTAGAGGACCATATACGTCCATTTTCATGTCCTTCCGGGACTGCTTAACCAGAGCAGACAAGTAAGTCTTTCACCATATGTTTACTATCTGTATCAACTGAGTACATCGAGCAAACATGCTCAACACAGTTCGTAATGATTGAACAAAAGGATAAATCGAGTCTGACAGCAGACAATGATAACATTACATGTATTATGTAAAAGCCGAAAACATGTGCCATAAAAAGTGGCAACTGTTTGGCTTATTGTCCATGACTGTCCAGCACCTAGACCTGATTTCGTAATGTTCGAGACCAGAGAAAAAATCTGAATTTTAAATTCCACATTTTTCCATGATCCGTGTGCATTCTGAATGGAATGCGGTGGTATTTGGCCTATGCTTCACCTGGGAGCAATGCAAAATTTTATAAAATAGCCTTTTTATCATTTTATTTCATCGTGTGTGTGTGTTTTAAGGTTTCTGCACTCATGCTGCCTTAGATATAATAAAGACTGCTTGATAGGTGAGTCAGGACACAACATACCAGAGAGATAGAGGCTGTCGTCGGCATCAATGAACGACTGTTCCGCAATCATGCTAAGATAACCAGCTCCCGCGCTGTCAGCTGCTGAAGCCCGGCCGTTCTGTGACGATGCATCTGATGCAGCATCATTCTCATCCTCTACATCTTCATATTCATCGTCATCATCACCTTGAGCAACAGCGCTAGCTTGTTCGTTGATGGGGACACGGCTTGCAGGACGGCACCTGCGAACAATGCATTCAACTCACTGCAAAGTTTACCGAGCTGCTGCTGCTGATACACCTATGACTATTACAGAGAACAGCCGTGGGAAGCTCAGTGATAGGGATATGGTCTGCAGAATGGCACCTAAAAACAGTCCATTCATTACTACTATCACTGGTACTATATAATTATTAGTACAAGTATTACATTACTATTACTATCATCACCCCCAGGACCACCATCACTACTAGTACTATGATGACAACTACTTCAACACTACTGCATACAACCACAGCCTTAATAATAACAGTACTGAGTTTGACCTATTTCACGATAAAGCTAAGATAACCTTTGCTGCAAGTATTACAAACCAACTAACAGTATTACAATACAACTAACAGCATCAACATGCAAAAAATACAGTTTTTCATATCAGCTCGAACTACACTGAACCAAGATCAGCACTGGCAACCAGGACCGAAATCATTCACATCATAAACCACATCATAAACCATAAACCAAAATAACTGGTGTGATGTTAATACTCAACTCAGGCATAAATTTCTAGAGCAGCAGAGATTAACAACTAATCACATAATTTATCGTTAAAGATGTAATTTAATGGTAATCCTTTAAATTTCAATTAAACACGTTGATTAAAACATTACATAGCACATGCAATGATACGATGAGTTGACAAACTTATGCAATTATCCAAATCATGTTTTTCCAGAAAATGTCCACATTTTAATCTGCCTGCAAGACTAAATTAAGAAAACGTTCAATAATTTTTTAAAAACCCGGGTTATTTTTAAAAAGCCCAGCCCACTGGGTTTTTTTAAAAAACCCGGGTTTTTTTCAAAAAGACCACAGCTTTTTAAAAGTCCCAACTTATTGGATTTGGGGGAAGTTTTATTGCATTTTGAGGGGTTTAAAAATATGCCGGACCAATGTGTTTTGGAGGTTTATGAATAATATAATATATTATATTATACATATTATATATTAAGATGCACAAGGTCAGTGTAAACACTGAATCTGAGGCGCCAGCCGTCATCACTGTTTTGGGTCTTCGTAAATTTTTTGGAATTGTGTGTTAAATGCTGTTCACTTCAGATATTGAATAAATATGGAGAGGAATGAGTAAGGTTCTGCAGTTGTATTTGTAAACTTCTTTTTTGCATCATATTGTGATTACTAGATCCCACTACTAAAATA